>Ga0315320_10001691_pt1 | contig 18312 bp, 10 predicted proteins | sample M140m21515metaG_FD_203458 | JGI IMG/M metagenome (GOLD analysis project Ga0315320, IMG submission 203458) | Ammonia-oxidizing marine archaeal communities from Monterey Bay, California, United States - M1 40m 21515 | ecosystem: Environmental > Aquatic > Marine > Coastal | place: USA: California... | reverse complement strand
GGGGCTGTTCACGTACATCGAGATGTCGGCGGTCGGATCCTCGTTGGCCAGGAACAGCAGCTGGGCCACGACGAGATTCGCCATGTCGTCCGCCACGGGTCCGCCGCAGAAGATGATGCGGTCGTTGAGCAGCCGCGAGTAGATGTCGTAGGCACGCTCGCCGCGGCCGGTCTTTTCGATCACGATGGGAACGAGAGTCATTTCGGTCGTCTCCTGTCGCCGGTCACTTGGACTCGGTGTTCTTGATGCCCTTGTTCGCCGGGAATTCGGCGACCTCGTCGACGAGTCCGTACGCCAGCGCTTCGTTGGCGTCGAAGAACTTGTCGCGTTCGCCGTCCGCCGCGACCGTCCCGACCTCCTGCCCGGTGTGCCGGGCGAGGATCTCGTTGAGGGTCCGCTTCGCCTTGACGATCTCCTCGGCCTGGATCTGGATGTCCGTGGTCTGGCCGGTGACGCCGCCGTAGGGCTGATGGATCATCACCTTGGCGTGCGGAAGGATGTGTCGCTTGCCGTGCTGGCCCGCGGCGAGCAGCACCGAGCCGCCCGAGTAGGCGCGTCCGATGCAGTAGGTCGCGACCTCGCTCGAGATGAACTGCATGGTGTCGTAGATCGCGAGCGTGTCGTCGACCGCCCCGCCCGGACTGTTGATGTAGAGCTGGATGTCCTGGCCTCGCTTCTGGTTCTCGAGGTAGAGCATCTGCATCATCACGCGGGCGGCGGAGGCCTGGTTGATCTCGCCGATGAGGAACACCACCCGGTTCTCGAGCAGGAGTTCGTCGATCGACATCTCCCGCGTCCGCTGGTAGTTCACCGAGGCGATCGGATTCCGGGGATCGATGGATCCGCGGTGTCCGACCGAAGCCGGGTCGAGGCCGTCGAAGGGGTTCGGGAGGGAGCCTGAGGTCGAATGGTCGTGCATGCGGTCGTCCGTGCGGTTCGTGCGTTGGTCGTGGCCGGAACGTGGGGAAGGATGATACGACGGTCCGGCGGTGGATGCCGTCTTTCAACGGTCTCGAGGACCGGTTTCGAGCGGCGGGAGGTTCATTCGAATTCCACGCCGAGGTCGCCGTCGGGCAGGGCACGGGGCCCTCGTGTGCCGGCGGCATCGGGTTCATCGTCTCTTGACGCCGGGAGCGTGACTCTGAATGTCGCGCCGGTCCGATTCTCCTCGACGAGATCGATCTCGCCGCCGTGCTTGTGGACCAGCTTGCGGGCGACCGCGAGGCCGAGTCCGGTCCCACGCTGCCCCTTGGTCGAGAAGAACGGTTCGAAGATCCTGGCTCTTCGATCGGTCGGGATCCCCGGACCGTCATCGGCGACGTCGATCCTCATCCGGTCGCCGATCGGGTCGAATCGGGTCGAGATCCGGACCGTCGGCCCTGCCTCGCCCTCCGCGGCGTCGATCGCGTTGCCGACGAGGTTGAGCATCGCCTGATGGAGGGCGTCGGCGTCGATGAGAATCGGCGGCTCGGTCGGATCGAAATCACAGGCGATCGTGACGCCTCGCCTTCGGGCACCGGCCTCCACGAGGCCGACGACGTCGGACACGACGTCCCGGCAGGTTCGAGACTCGAGATCGAGCCCCCGTTCCTTTGAATAGACGAGCATGTTCAGGCTGAGGGCGAGGATCCGATCGAGATTTCGGGCCATCACCTGCCATCCTTCCCTCGCGAGGCCGAGATTCTCGCGGTCGAGGGCCAGTTCCATCGCGTCCGCACCACCGCGAAGGCCCTGGAGAATGTTCTTGATCGAGTGACTCAGGGCCGCGATCGCTTCGCCCATGGCGGCGAGCCGTTCGGTTCGACTGGCGTGGGTCCGCCGATCCGCGGTCGCAAGCAACAAGGCGGCCACCCGGCCGATCAGGGTCAGGAGCTCGAGGTCCGCATCTTGCCAGGGACGATCGGCGGGCCGGGACACCGCCAGCATCGCGGGTGGCATTCCACCTGCGCGAAGGGGCATGGCGGCGATGGTCGGACCGTGTTCGACGATCGCCACCCGGGGCCCGTCCGAATCGAGCGTCGCGATCACGAGAGCCCGCGGAAGGTCGAAAGGGGCCGATGGGGGCCGGCCGTCGCGATCGCGAACCACCGGAGTGGTCACGACGGCACCGTGTTCATCCAGCCGAATGGTCGCGGCGGCATCCGCATCGAGCAGCTGGGCGGTGACCCGGGCCAGCCCGGCGGGCAGATCCGGAATGTCAGGATCGTGGATCAACTCGAACAACGGGAGCAGGCGAGTCTCGATCACGGGTGCTGGGGTGGATTCGGGGAGTACCTGCACCCGAACGCGGGAGGGATCCGCCGCCCGAATGGAGCCGTCGGAACCGGCTTCCTCGTCCCGGGCGAGCACCAACACCGTGTCACCGCACCGGATTCGATCACCGGGGGCGAGCGGGGTCCGATCCTCCACGGGACGATCGTTGATCCAGGTCCCATTGCTGCTGTCGAGGTCTCGAATCCACCACCGGCCTTCGTCGGGCGTCAGTTCGGCATGGCGACGGCTCACCGAATCGTCGTGCAACGGCACCGCCTCGGTCGATCGTCCGATCAACTGAGGTTCCCGGTCCGGCAGCGGGAATCGCATGCCGGAATCTGGACCTTCGACGGCGAGCAGGCAGTACACGCTTCGAGTCTACGGCACGATTCCGGATGGGGGTGGGATCTGGACGGTCGGTCGGCCCGGAGTACCATTCAACGGCTCATGGCCAAGGCCCCTCCCAAGTCGTTCAAGTTCGACCCCGCCTTTCGGGTGATTCTCCTCAAAGGCAAGGAGTCCTATCTTCACGCCCAGTACTTGAAGATGATCGAACGCGGGCTGGAGGAGTCTCAGGGCGAGGCGGCCGAGCGATTCGACTTCGAGGGCTCGACCACGGACCTCGCGACCTTGCTCGACGAGCTCCGAAGTTACGGCCTGATGCAGTCGCACAAACTCGTCGTCCTCGACAACGCGGATGCGTTCGTCAAGCGGGAGTCCCATCGCCGGGGGCTCGAGGCCTTCGTGGCGAGCGCCATGGACGAGGCGACGCTCGTCCTCCGGACGACGGGCGATTGGCGTCCCGGGAAACTCGACAAGGCGATCGTGAAGGTGGGCGCGGTGGTCCCGTGCGATCCGCCCAGTGCCGCCACCGCGATCTCGTGGTGCATCGGTCGGGCCGAGAAGCACCACGAAGCGACCCTGGGTCGGGATGCGGCCGGACTGCTCGTCGAGCGGATCGGCAGTTCGCTGGCCCGGCTCGACATGGAGATCGCGAAGTTGTCGACCGCCGCGGCGGGTGATCCGCCGGTGATCGACCTCGAACTCGTTCGGACCATGGTCGAGCCGAGTCGTGAAGAGCAGGGGTGGATGATCCAGAGCGTGATTCTGGGCGGGGACGCGGGTGCCGTGGTTCGAACCTTCCGGGCGCTCAAGGAGATCTCACGGGTGCCCGACCAGGTGCTCAGCTGGGCGATGGTCGATCTGTGTCGGAAACTTCACGAAGGCGCGCGTCAGTTCGAAGCGGGGGGGACGGACTCCTCGATCGGCAAGGCGCTCCGCCTCTGGGGGCCTGATGCACGCCCTGTGCTCGCCACCGCACGTCGCATGGGGGGGCGCCGAGCCGCTCGCCTGCTGGATCAGGCGGTGGGAACCGATCTCGCCCTCAAGAGCGGGGGTGCCCAGGACGCTTCGCGGACTCTTGAAGGCTTCGCCGTCGTTCTGGCCGATACATGCAGGGTCGGGGCCGATCGACGGTCTCGGAATTGAAAGATCCCGAGCGGCCGATGATTGTGCGAGGTCGTCCGGGTGTGTGAATTCGGATCGTGGATGGAACCCACCGGGCAGGATGCCCGACGGATCCACGATCAGCAGTGCGGCAGGAGGCCGGTCATGTCGAGGTTCGATCGGTGCGATGAGTCGCTGGTGAGGGCATGGGGTACCGGGATCCCGGTCGCTTCATCTGCCTCGATGGTCGGAATCTGTATTCGGGCCGCCGCGGCGGTCGGTCTGGTGAGCCTGATCGCGTGCACGGCGCCCACGGCCCGCCGTGACGGCGATCAGGCACGGACCGACACCCCGGCTCCATCGTCGGCAGCGGTACTCGAGACCTCGGATGAGGTGGAAGACGGCCAGGTCTCGCTGGTGCCCCCGGGCCGGGATTTCGCCGGCATCGCGGCCACCATCGGAACGCCCTCGATCTACGCGGAGGAAGCGGCGGTCGAAGACGTCGATTCCACGACGCCGGTGCCCGACCAGGGGGCCTCGTCCGTCGCCACCGCGTCGAGTGAGAACGAGGCTGCCGGTGGGGAATTGATCGAAGTGGCGATCGCCGAGGGGGATGCCGAGGTCGCGGCCGACCTCGAGGGCATCCAGGCGATGCTCAGGCGTCTCGCCGCCGAGGCCGATGATCCGGTCCCGTATCACCTTGCCGCTTCGATGCTTCCGATCATCGGGTTGAAGGGATCGGCGGATGCGGAGCCGGACCCGTTCCTCGTTCCGGAGGCGGAATTGGACGGCGAGGAAGCGGCCATGCTCGGCGAAGTGGCGACGTTCGCGACCGGCCTGAGAACGAGAATCGATGCCGGCGAATCGACGAGGGCCGTGCTGTTGGAGGAACTCGAAGGACTCCTCGAACGACTGGAGCGTGGATCGAGGCTCACCATCGCGGTCGCCGAACTGTGTCGTGAGGTTCGAGGCGCGGGCGACTATCAACTGCTTCCGCGGGTGTTCGCGAGCGGCCGGCCGCAGGAAGTCCTCATCTACGTCGATCTCAACGGCGAGGAATGGACCGAGATCGACGGCGGTGAATGGGAGTGGGCGGTCGACTGGAAGTTGGAGCTGCATCAGGTCTCGGATCAGTCCGTCGCGGATCAGACCGACTGGAACCGACAGCAGACGCGACGGGCCTATCCGGTCGACGACAACTACCTTCTGATCCGGTACACGATCCCCGCGGAGGATCTGGCATCGGCGTTGTACGTCCTCAAGGTCAGGTTCCGTGAGCCTGGCACGAAGCGTGAGACCGAGACGGGGATCCAATTCCAGCTCGTACCTCGACGCACCATCGCCGTGCAGGGCGGCTGATCGGAAGCCACCCGGGTGGCTGGTACGATGCCGCGGTATGCCCAGCGATTCCCGATCCATGCTTGGTCTCCGTGATCTCGGCTCCGAGATGTTGGAGTCCATTCTCGATCGTGCCGAATCGCTGCTTCCCGTCGTACGAGATGGGGCCGCATCGCCGGTTCCCGAGCGACGGGCCATGATCGGGCTCCTCTTTCTCGAAAACTCGACTCGCACCCGTTGCAGTTTCGAAGTGGCCGCCAGTCGCCTCGGGCACCAGCCGGTGGTTCTGACCGGTCGTGGTTCGAGCCTCGACAAGGGCGAGTCGCTCGTCGATACCGCGGCGAATCTCGCCGCCATGGGGCTCGACGTGCTGGTGATTCGTTCGGCGATCGCCGGTGGGGCGGCCCTGGTCGCCCGAAACATCGGGATTCCGGTCGTGAACGCTGGTGACGGACGTCATGAACATCCGACGCAAGCCCTCCTCGATGCATCGACGCTGCGGGCCCGGCTGGGATCGCTGGCCGGAAAGCGGGTGCTCATCGTCGGCGACATCCTGAACAGCCGCGTGGCGAGATCGAACATTCACGCCCTCACGGCGATGGGGGCCACCGTCGTCCTGGTCGGTCCACCACCGCTTCTCCCGTGGACGTTCGCGGAGTTCGGCCCCGGAGTCGAAGTGACGCATGATCTCGATGGTGTCCTGGAGTCCGCCGACGCCGTGATGATGCTTCGCATCCAGCTTGAACGAGACGCCGGTCGTGCCGTCGCCTCCGACTACCGCTTCGCATTCGGTCTCACCGTTGATCGCCTCACCCGGCTCGGACCGGGCGTCCCCATCCTTCATCCCGGTCCGATGAACCGAGGCGTCGAGATTGATGACGCGGTTTCGGCAGATATTGCGCGTAGTTCGATTCTCGAACAAGTGACGCGTGGCGTGGCGATTCGAATGGCGATCATCGACCGGGCGCTCGAATCGGGCGCGGGCTGATCCTGACGACCGAGAATCGTGGGTCTTTCCTCAATGCCGTACCCGTGGGACGCCGATGAACCGTGCGACACGGGCGTTTGTCGCAGGTCGCGGCTCGCCCCATTTCATGCCCGAACGGGCAGGTACGGAGTCTGGCGTGAGAAGTCTCTCCAACGACAAGAGTGCGGGAACGACCATGCGAACGATCGCCATGTTTCTCTTTGCGATGTTGTCCGCCGTATCCATGACCGGATGCGAGATCGACTCGTTCTTCAACCCAAGCGTGACCGGCTATTACGAGCACACGCCCACGTCGATGCCGATTCTCGATCGGATCGACGTGATCGAGCGTGAGGTCGGATACCGGCCGGAGATCACCAAGCCGACCTCGGACGATCTGGTTCCGAACGAGCTGGTCTACCGGCTCGCTCCCGGCGACGTGGTCAGGGTCGAGATCTACGAGCTCGTCGCGGCGAACCAGACCGATGTCTCGGTCCGGGTGATCGACCAGGCGGGATCAATTCGGCTTCCCACCCTCGGAGACATCCAGGCGGCGGGACTGACCGTCGACGAACTGCAGGAAGACATCATCAGGCGTCTCGACGGGCTGATCACCGATCCGCTCGTCACCGTGGTGCTCGAAGATGGTCGCAGTTTCCAGTTCACGATCTACGGTGCGGTGGCGGGAACCGGCATCTATGCCCTGACCCGACCGGATTTTCGAATCATGGATGCCTTGTCGCTCGCCGGAGGCACCGCGAGCACGACGCAGCGGATCCTGATCATCCGCGAGGTCGCGATCGATGAGACCGTTCGTCCCGAGTACGAGCGAGGAACCGGTACTCCGATCCCCGAATCGGAATCGGAAGCCAGCGACATCGATGCGTTGATCGACGCGCTCGGCGGTGGTGCGAGTCCATCGGCGATGCGACAGTCCGATGAGCCTCCCGTCGACATCGACGATCTGCAGAACGTCTCGATCGAGGACCGACCTTCACCGATCCCGGGCACCGACCGGGTCCGCAATCCGAAGGCCGCTCGCGGCGAGATGGACGCTTTCATCTTCGACGAGGACCGGCAGGAGTGGGTGCGGATCTCCGCGGCCGCGGCCGCGGAACTCGAGAAGAGCGGAAGCAATCTTCGGCCGGACACCCAACGCGAATCGGTCGCGGTGATCCCGGATCCTCGGGAAAGCCCCTACGCGACTCGAATCATCGAGGTCGACTACCAGGCCCTCGCCCGAGGCGACAGCAACCTGAACATCGTGATCCGACCGGGTGATCGAGTGTTCCTCGACACGCCCGAAGTCGGTGTCGTCTACATCGACGGCGAAATCATCCGACCGGGGGTCTACCAGCTCCCGATCGCGGGCAAGCTGACGCTCAGCCGTCTGGTTGCGGCCGCGGGTGGTCTGAACCCGATCGCAATCCCCGAACGGGTCGACCTCACGAGGAAGATCAGCGCCGACCGCGAAGCCACCCTCCGGGTGAACCTCGCGGCGATTCGCAATCGATCAGAGCCCGACGTCTTCATGCGACAGGACGACCACATTCACATCGGGACCAACTTCCTCGCGGCTCCGCTCGCGGTGATTCGAAACGGATTCCGGTTCACCTACGGGTTCGGGTTCCTTCTCGACCGGAACTTCGGCAACGACGTCTTCGGAGCGCCGCCGACGAACATCGGCAACGGCGGCTTCTGATGGGGGATCCGGGGTGATTTTCGCAGGAGATCGACCGGAATCGGTCTCGCACCAGAAGGTCGGATGGCAGCCATCCGAAGCCGCTTCAGCGTACCGCCAAGGGCGATTCTCGCGAAAAATCAGCAATCGAACGAACCGATTCGGGAGGCTGTGGTGTACTTCCGTCACGGCCGTCGGCCGCTGGGTCCGTCCACGTCTCTCGCGTCGGCACGGTTGGACTGAACATGAGCCTCCGCTGTGCCGATGGGACCAGACATGAGCGTCGCCACGACTAATTCCGAGACCGGTTCCTCCCAGCCCGGGCTGGTCGAACTCAGTCCGAAGACGTTCTGCGTCGGGATTGGAATCCTCGTCGCGATCCTCGCCGGTTCCTTCGCGTATTTCCTCAGATCCCAGGTCGAATATGCGATCGCCTTTCCGGACGACTGGGGCCACACCCTGCTCGTGCCGGCGATCACGGGTTGGCTGATCTTCCGCGATCGAAGGAGGATCTCGGCCCTGCAGCCCTTCCAGCCAAGCTGGTTCGGTCTTCCAATCGTGATGCTGGGGCTCCTCGTCTACATCGTGGCGTTTCCGGGCGTGGGGCCGAAGTGGCTCCCCGTTCATCACAATGTGAGGCAGATGGGGATCGCCGCGACGATCTTCGGAGTCGCGCTCTCGCTGTTCGGCTGGCGACCGATGCGGTACCTGTGGTTCCCGCTCGCCTATCTGGTGATCTTCGGCACCACGTACACCGACCGCGTTCTCCAGATCGTGACCGAGCGACTCCAGGACATCAGCGCGCACGGCGGCTATTTCCTGCTTCTGGTGATCGGCCTCGACGTGGATCTGGCCGGCAACTCGATCACCATCCACCCGGCGGGAACCGAGTCCGACGGCGTGACGCCGCTTCCGCCGATCCCGCTCAACGTCGCCGAGGCGTGTTCCGGCATGCGAATGCTGGTCGCGTTCATGGCCCTGGGGACGCTCATGGCCTACATCGGTCTGAAGCAGTGGTGGCAGCGGATTCTCCTGATGCTTCTCGCGGTCCCCGTCGCGGTCTTCGTCAACGTGCTTCGGGTGGCCACGCTCGGGATCCTGAGTCTCTGGGACCGTGGGTTCTCCGACGGCCAGTTCCACACCTTCGTCGGTTTCGTCTGGCTCGTTCCGGCATTCCTGGTGTTCCTCGGATTGATGGAGATCGTCCGCAGGCTCGTGGTCGACGCACCATCCGAACCTCGAGGTGGCACGCCTTCGGAGCCGGCGACATGATTCGATTCACGTCCAGCATCCGCCCGATGTGCATCGCGCTGGTCGCCATCATGGTGACCTCGGCGGTGGCTTTTCCACTGCTGATCGGCCGGCTCGAGATCTACCTTCGGAAGGAACCCGTGTCGCTGCAGTCGGCGCTCGACTCGCTCCCAGCTCGGCTCGGTCGCTGGACCCGGGAGGGTGACGACTACGAGATGACCGCGACCATGACCGAGGAACTCGGTACGGACAAGCATCTCACCCGCGTCTACCGCGATCCATCCGGCGACGAACTGACCGTCCACCTCGCCTACTACACCGGCGGAATCGACGATGTGCCCCACGTTCCGGAACGTTGCTTCAACGCGGCGGGTCTGACCACGCTCGGTGCGACCGTGGTCGAAGGCCTCGATCTGGACTTCAAGGGTGCGACGCCCACCGATCTCGTCAACGTCAAGACCGGCGAACGATACGACCGGATCTCCGTCCGCCATCCCGTGCTCGGACCGATGGACGTCCATCTCCCGATCGGTGACCCCGAGATCTCGGTCGTCGAGGCGAAGGATCCGAAGAACAAGCGGGTCACGCACGTGGGCGGATACCTGTTCATCGCGAACAACCGGTACGCGGCTCGGGCGAGCGGTGTGAAGTCGATCGCGTACGACCCGCAGGAACGTTCCGCGTACTACCTCAAGGTCCAGGTCACCTATTCGACCACCGCCGGTCCGGACGAGGCCACCCGAGAGTATCTTCCGATGGTCGAGGATCTGCTCGATGATCTCGTGCCCGCCGTGATGCAGATTCTTCCCGACTGGCCGGCGCTCGAAAGCCGGCAGCAGAAATCCGGTGACGAGGTCGCCGCGTAGCAATCTCCGGGTGGGCGGCAGGATCCTCGGAGAGGATCCGACGCGTTCCCGAAGTCCGCATTCCTGAACCGACGCGGGACACCACCGCCGAAGTCCCTAAATCAGTTGTCCCATCCCAGAGGACCCGTCCGACATGGCCAAGCAGAAACTCAACGTCAAGTTCCTCGCCGTTCTTCTCGGTGTCGCAGCAGTCGTCATCGTGAGCATTTCGGCGTGGTTGCTGGTGTCCCTGCGGAACGATCCGCTGCGACACATCGGCAAGGGCGACGCCCTCATGGCCGAGGGGAAGTACGACGCCGCCGCGAAGCAGTACTTCCGGGCGAACGGGAAGGACCCCTATCCCAGTGCCGACTACCGCCCTTACGAGAAGGCGATCGCGGCGATCAATTCGATCTCCCCGCAGACGGATGTCGAGGCACAGAACCGTTTTCGACAGTTGATCGCTCTGCAACTGCAGAAGGCGCGATACAGCACCGGGTCCGATGTCGCGGCGGAGCGTGACGCGGGTGTCCGCGAAGCACTGCTTCCCATGCTGCATGTCCTCGGCTCCATCGACAAGACATCGATTCAATCCATTCTCGACACGGGACTGGACGCCGAACTCGAGGCGACCCTTCTCGCCCTCACGCTGCAGCCCGAGTGGAAGAACGCAGAAAACGCGACGACCGCACAGTGGGAGGATCTTCGATCGCGGATCGAGGAAGTGATCGAGATCGACCCTTCGCTGGTGATGTCGCAGTACGGTCTGCTCCGAGGTGAACTGGAGCAGGGATTCAACGAACAGATTGCGACCAACGCGATCGATCGCGTCTCCGAACCGATCGACGCCATGTTGGACGAGGCCAGGAAGTCCGCCGGCGATGCGATCGAATTCGACGCGATCGACCAGGAGCGGGCGCATCGGCGATTCCTCCTTCCCCTCGATCGGCGGGAGGCGGAGCGGCGAGGGATCCCCGCGCCGGATCCGCAGGCCATTCGCGATCTGGCTGCACGAGTCTCGGCGTCGGAACACGTTGATGCGGATCGGCCGTCCCTCCTGAGGATCATGGAGATCGCGGATGCCGGTCGTCGGCGAATGAGCACCAACTCGCGTCTTCCGGAAGTGACCGAAGACACGAATCGCGCGTGGGCGGAGCTGCTCCTGGCGACGCTCGAAGCCAGCAACGCCATCGATCCCGAGGCGCTCCAGTCCGCGAGGCACGAACTGGTCCGACTCGAACTCGCTCCCGGCCTCGTACCGCTCGACTCGACGCCCGAGGTGGTTCGCATGCGTCTCCGTGAGATCTTCGCGGCCCGTGATGCGTTGGCGACGAAGCTCATATCCCTCGAGCGGGGCTTCCAGGGAGGCCCACGGGCCGCCGATGGGTCCTTCGGGGACTATTCCATCCGGGAGGTGGTGTTCGGCGATGTTCAGGAGGAAGCGAGGCGAGCGCGGCTCCAGGTCGCGATGCGTCGTTGGGAGATCGAGAGCGACACCTTCGAATCCTTCGAAGAGAAGCAGGCCGCGTTCGACTCCATCGCCGAGGCGTACGAGGCCTACGTGGGCGAGATGAAGTCCGAAGAGAAGTCGGTCGAGGTCGACACCTTCGCGCTTCAGATGGAGGTGCTCCGAGCGAGAATGCTGGCCGAATCATCTCGAAACGGCGAGGCGGGCGCCGCCTATTCCCGTGCCGTCTCCGCCTACAACCGACTCAACGAGGCCGGCATGGAGGCCTTCCTCGACCGCACCCAGCTCCAGATGGTGATCGAGGCGCTCTCGAACTCGGGAGAAAGAGGCGCCCTCGTCGGGCTGAAGATGCGTGCCCGGCAGCGATTCCCCGACCTCGGTGAGAAGCAGGTCTTCCTTCTGAGTCTCGCCGCGGATCTTCTGCTCGCGGGTCGGATCGAGGAGGCGCGGATCGAAGCCGAAGCCGGACTTCGGATCGCCCGGGCCAACGGAGACGAAGCGTCGGTGGAGAAGGCGGACATCATCCTTCGAGACGTCGCGACGAGCCAGCGAAGCGCCGTCGCCACGGAGATCGTCGGCTCGGATCTGCTTGCTCGCGACGATGTCGCCAGGGTCTCGAGGGACATTGCGGAACGGCGACGGATTCTCAGGTCGATCGTCGAGTCACCGGATTCGGCTCCGATCGACCTCATCGTGCGCATCCAGGCGCTCAAGCGACTCATCGCCATCGAGGACCTCGCAGGATTCGAGACGGAGGACGAGGCCACTCGCGCAGAGAGTCTGTCGATCTCCAAGGACCTCGCCCGCAAGCTTCTGGAATACTCGCCGAATGATCCTCTCGCCCGCATGATCGTGGAGAGCGCCGGGCTCGATCGCATCGAACGCAGCCGGGTTCTCGCCAGGGTCATGATCGAGGAACAGGAGGGTGACGACTACACCATGGTCGAACTCGATTCCATGGTGGCCGAGATGTTGTCGAAATATCTCGAACAGTCGAAGAGCAACAATCAACTCTCGCCAGCCGCTGCCGCGAAGACCAGCGAGCAACGGGAGACCGTCGCCAACGAGGAATCGCGACTCTACGAGAGCATCCGTGATTCGTCGGAGGACCTGTCGCCTCGAACCGTGCGTTATCTGATTCGCGAGGTGGTCGGCAGCCGCCGACGCGACCTCGACCGCGCGATCGAACTGCTCGCCGAACTCGAGTCGCTCGAAGGTGATTCGCCGTACCTCGGTCAGATGCAGATCGTGATCGCGAAGGAACGAGGAGACAACGAGGGGGCGCTTCTGCTCGCGGAAGAGGTCTGTGGTGCTCGCGGTCTCGGAACGCCCGAGAATCGCTACGTCTACGCGGCACTTCTGCTGCAGAAGGGCGACCGGGAGATCGCGACCCAGCAGCTCAGGCTCGCGAACGCGCAGGATCCGACCGACATCCGAGTCGCCAACGCGCTGGCCCGGGTGCTTGCGGAGAGTGGCGACACGACCCAGGCGCTCGACGTCTATCGCCGGACGGCGCTCGCAGGTGGTCGCAGCGATCCGGACTTCCAGGAGGCCTGGTTCAAGGCGGAGAACGCCTTCCCCGGAGGTGAGCCGGGCCGGATTCTCAAGGAGCGTCGTCGAATCTTCCAGATTTCGCCCGCGAACTACTCCAACGCCATCTCACTGGTGCAGTTGCTCAAGGAGCTGCCGGTGGGGCGAGCGGACATCCTCGTCGAAGGCCTGAATCCCACGACCCGCGAACCGGAGATGCGCCCCGAGTTCGGAGAACGGGAATGGTCGCGACTCAGCCCGGCGAAACGGCAGGATGCGATCCGCAAGTTGAAGATCGAGCGAATCGACGAGGCCGGCAACGTGCTCGATCGGCTCCTGAGGTACGACGACACCGATCCGACGATCGTGATCGCGATCAGTCGATACCTTCGGGCGAGCGGCAATCCCGAGGAGGCCTTCCAGACGCTTGACGACGCGATCGCGAGAATCAGAGCCTCCGATGAGGACTTCTCCGGGCGGGCCGTGGACCGGGAGTCGCTGCTTCTCGTCGAGCAGGGCCGGTTGATCTGGGACGCGGATCGCAATCGCGCACTCGAGAAGTTCTACGAGGCGGAAGCCGCTCAGCAGAGCGGTTCGAATCAGGCGTCGGCGTTGATCATCGGCATTCTGAGGGACCGGAATTCAACGCAGGACGTGATCGAATTCTCAGAGCGGCTCTTCGCGAACGTGAAGGCGCAGAACTACGACGCGACGGTCGTCCGGTTCGTCGCGCGGGATCTCATCAACGACTATCTGGGAGCCTTCGAGGTCGACAAGGCTCGAGCGTTGATCGACGAGTTCGTCGATCGCGACGACCCGAACTACTCGGAAGAGATCCTGCTCGGGCAGCTCGCGGTCACCGAGGCGGCGGTGGCCCGGCGATCGGCCGGCACCTTTGCGATGATGGAGCCGTTTCTCGACGAGGCGGAGGCGTTCGCCGCCTCCGCGAGCCTCAAGACGAGAAGCAACGGCGCGGCCCAGCAGCTGTGGGGTGATGCACTCGCGCTTCGTGCGGAGGCGAATCCCGACGCCGATGATTCGAAGGATGCCTTCGACGAGGCGGTGAAGCACTTCGGTTCGGCGATCAGTCTGGACAGGACGAACTGGGAGAAGCGACGGGCCCTGGTGCTCCTGCTCGCGCGGAATTTCCGATACGAGCTCGCGGCGGCCGAACTGGAGAGTTTCATCACGGTGCGGAACGATGTGCCGGAAGCGTCGATCTTCCTCTCGGATCTGCTCGATCGACAGTTGGGACTCGACGCCAAGGCGCTTTCGGTCCTGCAGGCGGCGCTTGCACGTCAACCCACCAACATCCGCCTGATGTCGCGCATCGCTTCGCTTCGAGCGGATCGAATGGAATACGACAAGGCTGCGGCGATCTTCGCCGAGGCGTTCGAGCTGACGTCAAACGTGTCCCTGCTGAAGCAGGAGGTCCTGATGCGGATGCGACGGATCCCCGCCGACGCCGCGACGGTGGTCCGCCTGCCGGACCGCACCTCCGAGCACAAGCGGGTCTTCATGACCGATCCCGGTCTGGCGGCCGCCTACGCCGCCGCCGTCGAACGTCAGGCGGCGAGGAAGGGGCTGGGACTGAAGCAGCTCGAGTCGATTCGCCAGCAGTACGCGGGGATCGCCGACCAGAAGATCGAAGATGCCGGGGACGACGCGGATGACCTCGCAGAGGCGAGAGCGTTGAAGACGTACTACCTGCAGCAGATCGCGTTCTGGTATCAGTGGATGTTCGGCACGCAGATTTCGGTTGCGGCCGGATCGGATGGCGGCGAGTTCAGGTTCGAACTGGCACAGGCCGAAGCGATGGAGGCCTGGGTCCGGGGCGTCTCGAACGAGAAGCCATCGCTCCCGGAACTGCTTCGTGTGGCGGCCGCATGGCGGATCGCCGGTGACGAAGGTCGTTGCATCGCAGTGCTGGAGGAAGCCATGGCGAATCCGGAGGCCACCGAGCAGGGGCGGTATGCGGCACTGGTGCAGCTGGGATACGTGTTGTTGCGTTCGGCCGATCCGGATTGCGAGCGAGCGATCTCGATCTTCGAGCGGGCGTCCGAACTCCGTCCCTCGGAACCGACCGTGAAGAACAATCTGGCGTACGCGATCGCGAGTTGTGACGGGAATCTCGAAACGGCCTTGCCGTTGAGCCTCGACGTCGTGGCGGCCGAACCCGGCAATGCCGCGTATCGCGACACGCTCGGAGAGATCTACTGGCGGATGTACGAAGAAGTCGAGACGGGCGAGCTCGAAGGCTGGAACGCGGAGGATCTGCTCGAGAAGTCCGCCCAGGAGTTCAGGAACGCGCTGGAGATCAATCCGATCAAGGTGCAGAGCTGGATCCACCTCGCCAAGGTCCACCTGGTCCGTGATGAGTGTGGAGACGCAAGAACTGCGCTCAAGAAGGCGGGCGACAGCGATCCGACGCTTGCGGAGCAGGGCCAGATCGATCGGCTGATGGAAGCCGTCGCCGATTGCGGCAAGGGATGATCTCCAACTGGTGGGGTTGGCTGGCGTTAGGCCTGAAACGAGACGATTCTATTCAGGCACCAAGCAAGAAGATTGGGCTTTCAGGCCCGGAAATTGGAACACCATGAGCGTCCAGACCTCCAGACAGTCCCCCGCCTCAATGGGCCGGAACCACTCGCCCGCGAAGAGTGGCGGGAGCGCCATCGATCCGATTCGCGTGCTTCGTCAGAATCTGACGCTGTTCGTCGTGACGGGGGTCCTCGGTCTGATCTTCGGTACTGCCGCGTTCGTGCTGTCCAGCGCGACGATGTCGGAATTCGAAGGTGTCTCGACCTATCGACTGCTCGCCGAAATCGGTGGCGCGGACGACGCGATGGGTTCGGACAATCGGAACGAGGACACGGTCGCGCGTCTTGCATCGACCGAAGCGGCGATCGCGATCTCAGAACCACTGCTGCGGCGAGTCATCGACTCGGACAACGTCCAGACCATCGACTGGATCCAGCAGTGGCGTACCGAAAACGATCAGCTGAACCCGCAGGAGGCCCTGATCGAGTTGATGGACGAGATCACCGCGAGTCACGTCAAGCGGACCGAGTTCTTCCAGATCAAGTGGCGTGCCAGGAACCCCGACGACGTCCTCGTCCTGCTCTCCGAGGTGCAGGGCCAGTACGACGCCCAGCGACAGCGAAGCCGGGACCGTCGGCTGGCCGAGGCGATTCGTCCCTACCAGAACAAGCTGGAGGAGATCGACGGCCTCATCCTGACCCTCGAAGGAAAGATCAAGGACGAGATCGGGCAGAACAGCATCCTCGGACTCGATGATGATTCGGGCTCGATGCAGGAGGACCTCACCGCCCGTGAACTCGAGCGAAACGAACTGCTCTCCGCCCTCGAGATGGGGATGGGAACCCAGGGGCAGCTGAACGCGAAGCTGAACGGAATCGCGGACCCGGAGCAGGAAGACATCCGAATCGCCGAAGCCGACCCCGTGGTCCGGCAGGCGCTCTCCGAGATCCAGCTGCTTCGCGGGATTCTCGCGGAGCACCGCCAGAGCTTCGGCCCTGGTCACAGCCAGGTCAAGAAGACCGAACGGCAGCTCGATGCCCGGATCCTCGAGAAGGACCGGAAGATCCAGGAGATCATCAACCGTAACCTCGCGGCGGAGCTCACCCTCACCACCAATCAGATCGAGTCGTTGACCCGCACCGAACGGATGCTGGCTGACGAGATCGACGTGATCAGTCAGTCGCTGATCGAATCCACCGCGAATCTCGCGTCGCTTCGGAAACTCGAATCCCGATTGGTCCGCCAGGAGGAACGTCGAGCGGAGATCATCCGGCAGATGGATGACATTCGAGCGGTGTTCCTTCGTGACGACTCCGACGCGGTGCAGCTGGTGACGGCCGTGCAGCGACCGACTGAAGCGGTCTGGCCGATGTGGTACACCATGATTCCCGGGGTCACGATCCTGTCGCTCTTCCTGGTCGCCGGCCTCGTGTTCCTTCGTGAAATGGTCGATCAGCGGGTCCGATCGACCAACGATCTCGCGTCGATTCCGGGAAGCCGGATCCTCGGGGTGATCCCCGATCTGAAGGATGATCCCACCGATGCTTCGCGGGCCGAGACCGCCGTTCGGGATCATCCCAATTCGGTGGTCGCCGAGAGTTACCGCCAGTTCGCGACGGCATTCCGAAAGGCCCGGGTCGAGAACGGCGCGCGGACCGTGCTCTTCTCGGCGGGCATGCCCGATGCCGGCACCACTTCGGTGGTGATCAACCTCGCCGCGACCGCGGCGGCGGCGGGAAGATCCGTAGCGATCGTCGACGCGAACTTCCGTCGACCGCGCATCGGTTCCGTTCTCGGTCTCGATGCCGAGGACCGGGGCTTCGGGGACGTGTTGTGCGAGGCGGCCGACGTCGATTCCGTGATCCAGACCACATCCGACGGGATTTCCGTCATTCCGGTCGGAACCACCCCGAATCGGGTGATCGAACGTTTCGATGGCGAGTCCGCCGGCCGCGCACTCAAGGAGCTCGGGGAGCGGTTCGACGTGGTTCTGATCGACGGTCCTCCCATCGTGGTCGCCAGTGAGTCCATGAGCATCGCCCATGCCGTCGATGCGACGGTCCTTGTCGTTCGCGCCTTTTCGGAGGATCGGGGGCTCGTCGCCCGATTGATCCGTCAGTTGAACGACCACTCCGGCGTCCTTCTCGGAGTCGTGTTGAATCGTCCTCGAAACACGGCCGGCGGCTACTTCCGTCGGAACTACGAGGCGATCGCGAAGTACACGAACGAGCAGCAGGGCTCAGATTGACCAGGGGTGCCGGCGAGGCCCGGGACCGCCCTGGAGGGAGTCATGAATTGAGCGACGGCGGAAGAATCCTCGTCACCGGAGGGGCTGGTTTCATCGGGTCGCATCTCGTCGACCTCCTCATCGCCCAGGGCGACCGCGTGGTCGTGGTGGATGATCTCTCGACCGGGTCGAGAGAGAACCTCGCCGGTGCCGTCGACGCCGGTGGAACTCGTTTCGCCTTTCATGAGGGGCCGGTCTCCCGGGTGCTTCCCGAAATGGATGCGACGACGTTCACCGGATGTTTCCACCTCGCCGCTTCGGTCGGGGTGAGACTCGTGGTCGACGAGCCGATTCGAACCATCGAAACCAACGTCCACGAGACCTCCGCGGTTCTGGAGTTCGCCCGCCGAGGGCGAGTGCCGACGCTGATCGCGTCGACGAGCGAGGTCTACGGGAAGAGCACCCGCATCCCCTTCTCGGAGGATGACGACGTCACCTACGGACCCACGACGAAGACTCGATGGTCCTACGCCTGTTCGAAGGCGATCGACGAGTATCTCGCTCTGGCGCACCATCGTGAGGGACTCGCGCCCACCACGATCGTCCGATTCTTCAACACCGTCGGCCCTCGCCAGTCAGGGGAGTACGGGATGGTGCTTCCGCGATTCATCGAATCCGCCCTCGCGGGTCGTGCGCTCGAGGTCCACGGTGACGGCCGGCAGGCGCGATGCTTCTGCGACGTCCGGGACGTGGTTTCGGTGCTTC
>Ga0315320_10001688_pt1 | contig 18338 bp, 12 predicted proteins | sample M140m21515metaG_FD_203458 | JGI IMG/M metagenome (GOLD analysis project Ga0315320, IMG submission 203458) | Ammonia-oxidizing marine archaeal communities from Monterey Bay, California, United States - M1 40m 21515 | ecosystem: Environmental > Aquatic > Marine > Coastal | place: USA: California... | reverse complement strand
GATATGGTGTTCATGATGGAACACTTCTGCGGTCATGGATTTCGGGCCGATGATCCGGAAGGCGGCTGCTACAAAGGTCCGGAAACACCTGTCTATTTTGATGGCACATGCATTCATCCGAGTCCGGAGGGACACGACAAGATCGCCGAACTCTTCGACCAAGTGATCGGTGGTTGAGAACAATCGGACTTGATTGATCGACGTGCTGTACCTACCCTGAGAGCAGGAAGGCACCGTGATCACACTCTTCGCTTGGATGATGTTTACCTGGACGACGACGGCCCTCGCCGACCCGTTCTCGTTGGATGCCCTGCTCGATGACACCGCCAGCCCTCCAGCTGAAGTGATTGCACCGAATGCAGAATGGCCCATTCAGACCCACATCGATCAAGTCACCAAAATTATGCGGTTTAGCTGGAGCGACAAGGCCGACGAACAGATCGCTCTGTCTTCAATCATCCAGATCGAACTTGCCCGCGCCTGGGATGAAGAGCCCTCAGAATTGTTCGTGGTTCTGCGCGATGGACGCAGAATTGCGCTCAGTCGCGGCAATGATGTTGAGGAACAGGTGGAGCTGATGCGGGTATGGATGGCAAACCGCATCGTCGAACTACCCGTGGGTGAAGGGCACTCCACAGTCATCACACCCGGCAGTCCTCCGCCCACATTGAAGCTCACCGCTGCGGGAACCACGATGAGCCTTGGCACCCTCGATGCGGGCTTCAGCAACACAGGCCCCACCGTCATCAAGGCGGAGACTGAAGGAAAGCGCCAAGGCAGCTGCGTGAACTGCATCGACAAGCGAGATGTCGACTTCGCGGTCAAGATGCGAATGGACAAGATTCGCGGATGTTACCAACGCGAACTTCGGCGGAATCCGCGCCTGACGGGCGACTTAATGATGTCTTTTGTCGTACAGCGAGATGGGACTGTCGGATCGGCCACAATCAAACGATCCAGCCTCAACAACATCGCCGTAGAGAAGTGTGTCCGAGAGCAGTTCTTGATGATGAAGTTTGCCAAGCCACCGGGAAACCAAACCATCGATGTGAACTACCCCATCGTATTTGCTGCCGGCTGAGACTCACCGCATCAAGCCCAAGCGAAGGCGCGCATCCACACAGTTGGTGCTGCCCATTTCAAAGTCTCGACAGGTCTTGGGACGATCGGAGTACACCGCACACGGCCACGTTCCCTCTTGGGGGGTCAAACACCCGCAAATCCCTTCACTTCGGCATACATTCAAACGGCCCTCCACGCGGATCACCCGATCGGGATGCTGCTTCACAAACGGATCTCGGGGTCCCACTTCGACTGCATGGTATGCCTCGCGGCAACACGCACCACATCGAAGACAATCGAGCGACTCGGTATGGGATGGACATCCCGGCCACGATGGTTCCACGCGCTGGTTCCCATGGCGTCTACAGCGATCTACCGCCGATCCTCGGCCTCCCACAAAATGCCAGACACAGCCTGCACATTGGGTACCCGGGGAGCCCGGTGTTTCATTGAGGGGGTTTCGCTCCATGGAAAACAGGCTATCCCGGTGAGCATGGAGCCTGGTGATAAGCACGATAAGAACTACGAGCGGCCGATTGCATCCCGCTATGTAGACCCCTGCGAACTCATATGGCTGAGTACGGCCCGTCGCTTGGGGCTACACATCCGTCGGAGCCCCTTGGTCTTTTCCGCCACCGATGGATCCGGACGTCTACAGCTCTCTACCCGCGACGACTTGGACCCAGACGACAGCCTGGCACAAATGCTTCTGCATGAGATTTGCCACTGGTGCACCAATGGCCTCGAGACCATGAACGACCGCGACTGGGGCTTCGAACTGGATGGGCCGACCGATCCCCGCGAGCACGGTGCCCTGCGGCTTCAGGCATGGCTGGCGGACCAAGTTGGACTTCGCACCATGTTTGGTCCCACAGGCATTTATCGTCAGTACTACAACCAAATCCCGAGCGATCCAACGCTGCCCATCGATGATGGGGAGTGGGAAGACACCGTCTGTGCATTCGCCCAGGAAGCCATTCTTCGCATCCAACAACCCCCGTGGAACCCCCATGTCTTGGAGGCCATGCACACGACAGCGCGTCTTCGCGCACTGATTGGACCCTACGTGGATGATTATGCATCCGAGCACGAAGACGACCTGCTCCCATCCTTGTGGGAAGTCTAGTTCAGCCACTTCCACTCATGGTGCGCACCGATACTGGACCTGAAATACCGACCCTGATGCGGGAGCCATGACCCGCAGAGTCAAGGTTTAAGCAAACGAATCCAAGGGGTGTGGACGGTCACCAAGGGCAGTGAGTTGTTTACCTATTCGCCACACGACGGGTATTCACCTGCACGTTATCGCCGGGCTCAACTGGAGACTGTATTCACGATGCGAAACTTATTTTTACTGGTGTTGATTCTCCCCGCCTGTGCCGAAAAAGAGACCGGGCCGAATGCCGCAGACCTGGCAGACCCCGCACTTCAAATCTGCGTAAACCAGCACCTGGGCTACGCCGACGAGTCTCGGGTGACCCGGGATGCAGCCGCAACCCTGAAGCACCTGGACTGCATTGACTTGGGCATCACGTCCATTGATGGTCTACAGCACTACACCGAACTTGAGACCCTGTCTCTGTGGGAAAACGAGATCAAAGATATCGGGCCCTTGGCCACGTTGACCCAGTTAAAGTGGCTCGAATTGGGAGCCAATGACATCGAGTCTCTCACCCCAATTGGCGCACTCTCTCGCTTGACCCGCCTGGGCGCTTCCTCGAACAATATCTCGACCATTGATGAAATCGGAACACTCCAAGAACTTCAGTGGTTGACCCTCGATGACAACCAGATCTCTGATGGTTCGGTACTCGAGGAGCTGACTGAACTGACCTGGCTGACCATCGATCACAACCAAATTGGAGATGCGGGTGTACTCCAGGACCTCTCTGAATCGGGCGCCGATGTATACGCCGATTATCAACGCGACGGCGCCAGCGGCCCCCCCGCTCCAAGCGGACATGAAGAGGGTGTATCTGGACACATCGATGCCAGACTGGGCACGCTGCTTCCGGTCATCAATACCCAGGGTAAGCTGGACTTTGATCTTGCCATGGGGGGAACCATTCACCCGGTTCGAACGGAGAGTGCGGGCACCCTCCGGATCAACGGAAGTGAAATCCTGCTGGAGCGTGGAGAACATACGTTCGCTGTCGGCCACACCGATGGTGCCACAGCAGAAATCTGTGAATCACAGGAACCGTGCTCCGTTGCCATCGGGGTCAAAATCGCCCCGGAATCCGCATACGATGGTCTTCGCCCTGAACCCATCGTTTCGCTCACCATCAATGTTCATCCACTGCCCAGCACGGAAACGTCGGTGGAGAACGATGCGTATGGCAGTTCGGATGTGCACCTGATTGACCTCGTACTCGCATCCCCCAATCAACTCGACGCGGGCAGCTGTCTCTTTATGACCACAACCGGCGCAATGGAGCTGTTGGTTCATCAAGACACCGACATGAACACCGTAGCCTACGATGGCGACACCGACCTATCCGAGCGATTTTTGATGGCGGCATACCAAGATGTACCCAGCGATCAAATGCGGTGGTGGCTGACCGACACCCTGTACACATACAACTACCTCGGCGGCTCCATGCTGAACCGCGACTACCCGTTTACCGCGGGCTACGTACGGGAGACGTCGAGTGGCGCAGTGGTCCCATGCGAGCCTGGAGACAACGGCGCTTACTACAGTTGCTCCTACAACTGGTTTGATGAGCGACCCGACGACTGGGAAGAGCAGTTGCTCGAAACACCCTCTGTCGAACGAACCATCGCATTCGCAGATCCAGATCAGAGCAACAACACCCAGTGGAATGTGGCCTTGATGGATGACGAAGACGTTGAGAAAATCAAGTACATGCTGCGGACTCGTCGCGCGCCGGTGATCGTGATCTACAACCACTACCTGTATTGGCATGCCGACATGATCGTGGGCTATGACGACACCGTTGAAACCGATGGGTGCCCCATGGTCGAGGACTCCATGGCCTACTTCGATGAGCAAGGTTCGGGCGCCTATACCCAAAAGATCGAACACCATATGGACGAGATTGGAGACTGCACCAGTCAAGGCATCTTCTACGTGCGCGACTCGATTTACGATGGAGAATCCGACCAAGAAACCTACGATTACGGCGGGTTCTCAGAGAAATACTCCGCCCGCATCATCGAGCGAACCTACAACTGGGTGAAGTTTCTGAGCAATCACGCTTACTCGGTCCACCGACGGTAATTTGATGAGCTATCGACTGTACACCGACCTGGCTGAGTGGTGGCCATATGTCTCTCAACGAACATCCTTCGCAGCAGAAGCATCTGTCCATCTGCGATTGATCGATGATGCCCGAGGACACCGCGCTGAGACCATTTTGGAATTGGGCTGCGGCGGAGGCCTGTTGGCCAAAGAGTTCGATGCGGACCGCACCGTCGTTCTCACCGACCTCTCGCCTCAAATGCTGGAGCAAAGCCGGCAGGTAAATCCGAGTCGGGAGCACATTCTCGGAGACATGCGCTCCATGCGTATAGACCGTAAATTTGATGCCGTCTTGCTCCACGATTCCGTCATGTACCTGACCTCACCCGAAGATCTTGCAGCCACCTTTGCTACCGCCGCAGCTCATCTCGATGAAGGGGGCGTTCTCTTGGTCCTGCCCGATGTCGTGAAGGAGACATTTGAGGAAGGCAGTGTGAGTGGTGGAAGTTTTGGAACCCCCGGCGCACAACTACTGGAGTGGCACTGGGATCCAGACCCCAATGACCACACGTATCGAGTGGACATGTGTTTCATGCTTCGCCATGAAAACGGCCGAATGGAAGTCATCCACGAACATCACGAAATGGGGCTGTTTGATCGCACCACCATCTGCCGACTGTTGCGAGATGCTGGCTTCAATCTCGTCCAGGGTACGGTATGGGAAGCCGTCGATGTGGCCGAATTCTTCACCGCCATCAAGAAGACTTCATAAACCAACATCGGCGGACATTTTTGGTCCGAAAATGCCCGTGCCCCCTGGCAACTGCCCGCTTAGTCCTTTGGCATGGCCAGGTTTCTTCACACCGCTGATCTCCATCTCGGACGCACCCTCTACGGGGAACGCCTGCTAACCGACCAAGAAGCCGTGCTCGCTCAGCTCACGGAACACATCGACCGCGATCCGCCCGATGCCCTCTTAATTGCAGGGGATGTCTTTGATCGTTCGGTTCCTCCTGCAGAGGCCGTCGACGTGCTCGACCAGTTTCTCTATGCCATCGCCGGAGAACGCTCGGTTCCCGTTGTGATGATTCCAGGCAACCACGACAGCGCCGACAGGCTCGGATTTGGGTCTCGGTTGCTTGGTGCAGGTCGGTTGCACATCGTTTCAAGTCTGCATCGTGCGACGACACCCTTCGTGATTCACGATGAACATGGCCCAATCGAACTGTTTGGGCTGCCATTCCTCGAGCCGGCACGGGTTCGGCAACATTTGAACGATGATGACATACGGGATCACCAGAGCGCCACCACAGCAATGGTGGAACAAATCTGTGCGGCCTCCACCGCAGCTCGGACCATCTTGGTCGCCCACGCTTTTGTACGAGGTGGGACCGTGAGCGACTCCGAGCGCGCACTCACCATCGGTGGTCTCGACACCGTGGATGCATCCGTCTTTGAACCCTTCAATTACGTTGCACTCGGACATCTTCATCGTCCACAAACAGCGGGTCTTCCCCACGTTCAATATTCGGGCTCCCCCCTGAAGTATTCGGCATCCGAATTGGGCCACTCCAAATCTTTCACATCCATCGAAATCGATGCCACGGGAAGCATCACCATTGACCACATCCCCATCTCAGTACAGCGAGACTTGGTGCGCGTGGAAGGCACCATCGATGAACTCCTCTCGGGAGAATACGCAGCCAGAGAATCCGATCTGGTGATCGCACGATTGATGGACAAAGGCCCTGTACACGACGCCATGAACCGTTTGCGCGCACGGTGGCCACACACTCTCCACATTGAACGGACCCACACCGAAACCACCCATGCCACCCCCCTCGCGGGCAAAGATCACCGTGAATTGGCAATGGATGATCTCTTCAGCATGTTCTTTTCAGCGGTCACAAATGAGCCCATGTCGGAATCAGAAACCGCCATGCTCAACCGCATCATCGACGGGGTGCGTACCCAGGAAAACGCGTCATGAAACCTGTTCGCCTACAGATGACCGCTTTTGGCCCATACGCGGGTACGGAGATTATCGATTTCACCGAACTGGGGGCCAACCCACTGTTCTTGGTGAGCGGAGAGACTGGCTCGGGCAAAACGGCCATCTTGGATGCGATCTGTTTTGCTCTATTTGGTGAGGCTTCCGGACGGGGTCGAGAAAGCCGGTCCATGCGCTCCGATCATGCAGCCCCCGGTTGCAGTACCGAAGTTGAACTTGAATTTCTCCTTCATCAACACCGCTATAAAATCATTCGTAGCCCCGAACAATTTCGTCCCAAACAACGCGGAGATGGGTTTACCCGTGCATCCTCTTCCGCCACATTCTCGGAGCGCATCGATGATCAGTGGTCATTGATCGATACAGGAACCCGTCCTGTAAACGAAGCCATCGAAACCCGACTTCGTTTTGGAGCCGCACAATTTCGGCAACTCGTGGTTCTCCCTCAAGGCGATTTCCGGGCCCTATTGACCGCCAAAAGCAGTGAACGAGAGGCGATTTTAGCCAAATTATTCAACACGGGGCGATACGGAATCATTCAGGAAGCCCTTGAAAAGCAGGCCCGTGAATTGAAGCGTTCTCTCGAAGAGGGTGACCGAGATCGAGACGTCTTATTGCAACAAGCTAAAGTAGAGGACTCGGACGCGCTATCCTTGGAAATTACCCAACTCGGTGGCGCACTAGAAACAAGCGAAAAAGAAGGTTCGGACCTGCGAAAAGCAGCCGGAAAAAAACGCGACGCCCTCGAAGAAGGGCGACGAATCCAACGCATACTCAACGAAGTCATCGAAGCCAATAAAGAGACGGAACGACTTCAGGCCGATCGCACGAGCATCGACGGGGATCGCGCCACACTCCAAACAGCCGTCCAGGCGGCCGCCATTGAGGATGTGGAACAACACGGGAAAATACGCAGCCAAGAAGTGGTGGACTTGTTCCGAAAACTAGAACTTTCAGAGGCGTCGGTACAGGTCGCTACCGAAAAGACCGCAGCGGCCAAGCACACACACGCCAACGAGGCCAAGCGTACAGGCGAAAGAAGTGCGGCACAGGAGCAGGTCCGTCGGCTCACAGAACTCATGACATCGGCGGATGGGTTGAACGAGGCCGTGAAGGCTGAGTCCACGAGTGCGTTGTTGCTCAACCAGGCAGAACAGGCTGCAGCGCACCATGGTCAAAAAATCCAACAGCTGACTTCTGCAGTAGAAACCACACGAGTGGCGGCCCTGGCGGCACAAACAGCCACCGATGCTGCGGCACAGCTGCGAATGACCATCGCTACACTGGAGCAAGCACGCGCAGACATTGCGACCTTGGCGGCCTCCCTGAAAGACGATGTGGCCTGCCCCGTCTGCGGCTCCACAGAGCACCCCGCACCTGCGCTCGATGTACAGCCTATTCACGACCCCAACATCGAAACCTATAAGACACAGCTTGCCCAAGCGGAACATGCTGCAGCCCGTCTGCACACATCCAAGGATGCCGCACAACAGGCGACCGAATTGCTGAACACATCGCAACGCGCGACCGAATCTCTTCAAACGGATTTGGACGAGAAACGGATCGCACACACAGATGCCACCGTCCGTAAAAACCTCGCTTTGGAGCAACTGCCTGAAGAGCTCCGCGGTCCAGGTGCGTTGGAGGAGGCCCACAAGCGCGCCGATCAAAAGCATGTACAACTCGAGTTGCAGTGGTCAACCGCACAATCGGCAGTTCAGGACTGCGAAGCCGCACTCGGCCGAGCACACGCTCGTCTCGATGAAATCCGAAAGGGACACCTCAGGGCGGTTCAACGCGAACAAGAACAACTCATTGAGATCTCCAAGCGCATCGACGAAGCGGGGTTCGCAGACGCCGAACAATTCCAACAGGCCAAACGACCCGCGGAAGAGCGGGCGAGACTCGACAAGAAAGTGACCGGCTGGGATGTGGCCATCTCGGCCGCACAAGAGCGTGTTCAACGCGCGAAGGTAGCGGCGTCTGGGCTCAATAGTCCGGACTTGGAAGAACTCTCCAGCCAACATGCATCCGCACAAGAGACTGCGGAGCACCACGAACAAGAAACGGCGATCCTGCGGGAACGCGCACATGAACTCGGACGAACCGTGGCGGGTTTGGCCAAAATCGAAGAGGATCAAGGCAGCCGCCGTGATGAATTCACCGTGTTGGGACGGTTGGCCGAAGTCGCCAATGGAAAGAATGGTCACCGCATTACCTTCGAGCGCTTTGTTCAAGCGGAAGTACTCGATCGGGTGTTGGCGGCCGCAAACCATCGATTTCATCCGATGAGTGAAGGCCGATATCGCCTACAGCGGGCCACACACCTCACCGACAAACGTCGTGGAGCGGGTCTCGATCTCGAAGTTTTTGATGCAAACACAGGGGCTTCGCGACCGGCATCTACACTGTCAGGCGGCGAAGGATTCGAAGCATGTCTTGCCCTCGCACTCGGCATGGCAGAAACCGTCCAAGCGCAGTCCGGCGGTATTCACCTTGACTCCATCTTTGTCGATGAGGGCTTCGGAAGCCTCGGTGGCGAAGATCTTGATCGAGTGATCGAGGCTCTACAGTCGCTTCAAGAAGGCGGACGCCTCGTGGGCGTCATCTCTCATGTTCGTGAACTGAGAGAGCGAATCGAGGCACGGCTTGAGGTCCACAAATCTCGGGATGGCAGCCATACGAAATTCGTGGTTCCCTAAGAGTAGACAGGAGAAGGCATGCCGCACTGGACCGACGGACCCGAATCGATCTTGGCACCCACATCGATCGATGCATTCATGGACGTACACTGGGATGGAGTCCCACTTATCGTGCAGAACCGCGGGGCTGATCTCTATCGGGACCTGTTGTCCATTGATGCACTCGATGCCCTCATTCATGGTTCTGGCTGGCAAGTACCCACGTTTCGCCTGGTCAAGGAAGGAAACCAAATTCCACATGAGCACTACACCGTGGATGGAATCCCGTGGGGAACGGGATCGGTGTCTGGATTCATGGAACGCGAACACATTCGGCAGTTCATGAGAGATGGAGCCACTTTTGTAATGGAGTCCTGCCAGCGTATTCATCCATCCATCGGCCACCTTTCGCGCCTATTTGAGCAGACCTTCAACTGCCCGAGTGCCGTCAACTTGTACGTGACTCCACCCGCCGCACAGGGTTTTCAGCCCCACTTTGACGTGCAAAATGTGTTCGTGCTGCAGCTTCATGGAAGCAAGCAATGGAAGGTCTACGGTCCCCACATCGAACACCCTCTACCCAGTCAAGCCATCGATGGGGCCGTACCCCCAGGACCATTGCTGCATGACGTCACGCTCCACCCAGGCGATCTGCTGTATTTACCTCGGGGCTATGTCCACGTGGCCCACACCACCGAAGAGCTCTCTGCTCACCTCTCGGTCAGCATGTTGCCAACCACTTGGGCAGACGTCTTCAAGGAACTCATACAGACCCTTCCCCACGACGCTCGATTCCGATCATCGGTACCCTTACACCCCAAAGGGCCCGCAGAAGCATCCGAAGCCATGGAGTCCACCTTTGAGGAGTTGATGACAGCCTTTCAATCAGGGTCGGACCTCGAAGATGCCCTCGACGGAATGGCGCGGCGATTTGTGGCCACCCGACTCCCTGCGACATCGGGCCAACTCCACACCTTGGCTGACGCCACACCGATAAGCCTGAACTCCACCCTGAAACGCCATCCCGACATTGTCTGGCGCGTTGAATCCGACGGAGAGCAGGCCCATCTTCACTTTCATGGAAAGACGACATCCGTCCCATGGACAGCCATTCAGGCGCTCCGAATCATCGCTGAAGGCGAACCATTCACGGTGTCCAACATTCCAGGTGAGTTGAGTGATGATATTCGCTGCCAACTGGCCCAACACCTGTTTGATGAAGGATTCCTAGTCCGCTGCTAAACTCAGTCGATGTAGCCGAGCTTCTGTAGCCGCTCCTCGTTGGTCGATCCCTGCTCACCCGAGGACGTGGGTGCCAAATGATCGTGGCTGGATACCCGCTCTACCGGCTCAGGCACCCAAGATGATCCGGTCATGTTCTCGGCCACAGGCAGGCCCAATAGGGCCAGTATTGTGGGGGTAAGATCCAGCTGGGAAACCTTGCCCAACACGTTCGATTCGACCTGTGGACCCGCAAGCACCACAATGCCATTCGGATCATGCTCTCCCTCTTCGGCTTTCCCTGGAGAAACCAGATCCACAAGCGGTAGCCCTGCGAGCATGACACCCGCCCATGCTGTCTCCACTGGGACGTGGTGGACTTTTAGATTCCAAGCCACGCCTCGGGGGAATGGCTCCACTCGATACAAGGGCGTGCCGTCCTCAAAGTGAACGGCCGCAAATGTGCCGCGCATCACATCATCAGAGACCGGGACATCCGGTGTGATGGCCAATTGGCGACCCACCCGTACGATTTCCACCGCACCAATCTTGGGCTCCAACCATGACTTCAACCGGTCGATTTTGGGCACCACCGCATGGACACCATGCCCCTCTCCACCGTTGCGAAACCCATGATCACTCAGCACCAAAATGTGGGCATTCGGCGCGACCTCTTCAATCAACTCGCCCAAAATTGTGTCGGACAACCGATACGCACCATCGACATGACGTCCATCATCGGATGACCAATGGGTGTGAGAGAGTGCATCCGTCACATACATGGTGAACGTCGCCACATCGGGGTTGTGCCGATGAAGACGAGAGACAAACACATCTCGGTCAATCCGAAGTCGGAGGCGACGAAGGAAGGCGTCTTTCTTCCGGGGCGGAAGCGGTGAAAGCCGTTCCATGAAAGAAAACCGAAGTCCGGCCCACACGGTTGACCATCGAAGACCATCCCCAATGCCGTCGATCAATATAAACGGCAATGCGCGTGTTGCTGCGACCTTTTTGCGGTGGGTCCGACGCGACAACTCCAGCTCTTTTACCCACGACAGATCACTTGGGTGCGTTCGGGCATCTCCCGCCAACCAGGCTGGAACCGTAAATCCAGGCATCGGCTCCGCGGGCGGAGGCCATGTGACAAGCCACTTGTACAGTCCCACGGACAATCCCGCGTCACGAGCCACATCCCAAAAGCGGGCGACTTTCGCTTCATCGGTTCGGGTACGAACCCCACGGATTCCATGCTGATCCGGCGTTCGACCCGTGGCCAATGTTGACCACAGCAATGGCGAAAACAGCGGCTCTTCGGCCACCAGCGTGCCACGCGTGCCCCCTGCAACCAATCGATCAATGTTCGGCGTTTGGGTTCGGTCTATGACCGACCATGTTGCACCATCGATCCCCACCACCAACAGTTGGGTGTCCGTGAAACCTGGAACCGGACGCATCACTGAGAGCATAAACATCAATGCGGAGACCAACGCCCACAGCCAGGGTCGCCGGATGGTTCCCAATCGAGGTCCAAGCCACCAACCCAGAGGCAAAAGTGGAACCAGCACCACAAAAAGGTAGGGCCCAGGCTGATCCATAAACCATGGATTTACCCACCAAGACATCACCGCTGCTGCGAATGTACCCGCACACGAAAAGACAATGGCGCCGGACAGTCTCTGAATCATGGCAACAGTGCTCCTGGAGCAAATCCATCCCAGAACAACCAATCGCCGGGATGCTTCCGCAGCACTCTATCGAGCCAACGGGCGACATGATCGGCACCATCCTCCAAAAGATCGGAAACGGGCTGATCTCGATCGAGCGGAACCTCCTCGCCAATCTCGGCGATATACAGCGAACCCGCGCCTGGATTTCGGTAGCAATGAACCGTATGAAGACGAGCATTTCCGCGCGCTGCCAACCAAATAGGGCCCACCGCTATACCCATGCTCTGACCGAGCACAGTCCGAACCAGTCGCCGCCCAATTTCGTCCCCACCGCCTGTGCCATCGGCGGCAGACAAAACGATACTTCCTGATTCCAAAGCGCGAACCAGTGGTCGCAAATATTTCCGACCATCATGGATGCGGACTGGCATGTTCCGCTCTAACGATGCCCGCTGATTGCGCGCCCACTCCCCAGTGTCCGACAACGTCACCCGGGTGACGCGACCGCCCCCAATTTGAACAACATCTTGGCCGAGCAAACCCAAAACATGGAGCGGTAGTTGAGCGGGTCCCATATGTGGGTGAGCCAACACCACACCACAGCCATCCGCACGGGCGTCCTCGAGATGAGAGAGTCCTCGCCAGGAGAGATACTGCGGCCAACTTTCTACGGTACAGGCTGAAAACGAAGGTCCGAGGTACTGGTTGGCAAAATGAGAGGCGAACACATCCTCTGCCACCGCAGCAACCGAACGTCCATCGGGGACCAAACCATCGGGAAATGCCCGCCGCAGATTGGCTTCCACTTCGCGGCGCTTTCGTGGGGCTACAGTCGCTGCGGCACGCCCCAAGCCGCGTACAAGACGATGTTCCCATGGCGATGGCAGGCCGTGTATGACCTTCATACCGGGCCCCCACAGCGCACGACGGTAGAGATCCTTTGTGATGCCTTCGCCGAAAATCATTCCGTATACCCCAAGGCTTTCAGTCGAAGAATCGTGTCCTCGGTGCGCACATCCGCACGCTCATGAACCCCGACTCCAATCGATCCCAAGACTTCGACCAACGACTGCAATTCTTCGCGATCTCCTGTTCCAAACTGAATGGCACCACGCGTGGGATGCGTTCCAATTTGAAACCAACCCGTCGGTCCCCAGCTGCGCGCCAGAAGATGGGTGGGTTTGTCGATCAACCCCTCGGCTCGCTCGACCTGATTGATGGATCGATCGTAACAGAGGGCCCGCACTGGACCGCGATCCACCGTTCCTCCACGCAGCGCAACACTGAGATCCACTCCATCTAAATCCGGCGGCGATAACGAAAGCAGGCCCAAAATGGTTGGGGCCACATCCACTACACCGACCGGACTATCCACGATCTGCCCCCCCTCGATGGCTTCTGGCCAGCGCATGAGCAAGGGAACGTGGAGCGCAGACGCATCCAAATCACCGCCGTGATTGAACCACACCTGATTTTCTCCAAGACTCTCGCCATGGTCTCCGACCACCACCACCAAGGTGTTCTCGGTAAGACCACGTTCAGCAAGCATCTCCATCAGGCGTCCAATCTGCTGGTCGACAAACGAAACTTCCCCCGCATACTGCGCGAGAACCCAGTCCACATCGCGAATGCCCTCAAGGCTGGGGAGCAAATAATCCGCAACACCGGTCACCTGTTCCATCGACTCGTGTTGTTCACCCCGTGGGTCACCGGCGTAATGCAGGGAGTCGAAGGGGGGCGGTGGTACGTACGGACCATGGGGATCAAAGAGATGCACCCATGCAAAGAACGGCGCATCCGATGGTTCGTTCAGCCACGCGAGGGCTTGTTCGACTGTCGCATCCGCCTTCCGCTCCACAACATGTTGTGGTGAGAAGTGGCGTTGAACCATCGCCTGAATTCGTCCCGGTCCCGTCCTCGACCACCCACGAACCGACCCAAAGTCATCATCGTACACCTCAAAACCCCGACCAAAACCGAGCGTTTCCTCGAGCACATATGCACTCACAAATGCACCCGTTCGATAGCCTGAGGACAACAACTGCTCGGACACCAGGGGAAATTTCGGCGGCAAAGAAAGCCCATTGAGCAACATCTCGGTCCGCCACGGTCCTGCCCCCGTAAACATGGCGGCATGACTGGGACCTGTGACGGCAATGGGTGCATACGCCGAGGAGAACCGGGCACCCGTCCGCGCGAGCTCATCGATCACTGGCGTGTGGCGCTCCGTGTTCGTCCACGCACCCACATGGTCCGCTCGAAGGGTGTCTACACTGACCACCAATACATTCGGCCCGTCCCCCACACCCCGCTCTTCGGGCGAGATGGTTTGCAGGAAGAAAGCCCACCCGATGACACCACTGACCATCACGGCTTTTCGTACCCAAACAAACCGCAACGCCCAGCCCAAACCCACAATGCTCAAGCTGATCAAAAACCAGCCAAAGAATGTTCCCTTCCACAGAAAAACATCCGTGTGGGGAGCGGCTGCACGAAACCACCACTCTCCACCATAGACAAACCCCAGAGAAAGAAGGCCCGCCCAAGTGGGAGAGAGATACCGCCGCAGAAGCATTACGGGGATGATCGAAATCAAGAAACTTGCGGCCACCAGCGCCGCAAACAAGGTCACTACATCAAGCGGAGTCCAAACCAAACGCACGGCGCAAAGAACCCAGACGATCGTAAATACACCGGAAATAATCCCCGCCACGGCGGCACCAACCAGCCCAGACGTGGTTCTTAAATGGGGTACAGGGTTCAATTTACATCCTCCTTGCTGGCCCTATGTAGCCGAAAACACCACACTAAGGTGGGCCATGGTAGCTTTGCTGTATGGAGCTCATCCAGTCCGTAAGGGATGATGGCGCACCTTCGTTGCGCTATGGGTTCACGCCTTAGTTTGTGGGAAGGAAGCAACATGCAACACGCAGTTCGATTCTGGATTCTTATCGTCAGCGCCCTCGTGCTTGGCACGTCGAGCGCATCCGCAAGCACGGTCGTCGTACCGCCTCTGGTGCCCCGCGGTACTCCGGCACAAACGGCCAGCAATATGACGACACTCATTGCATCCGAGCTGGAGTTCACCGGCGAGTTTGAGACCGTGATCCAGCTGGCGACACGACCGAGTCAATTGGGAACCAATTGTCTGGGCTCAACACCGTGCCTGAACGGCATCGCGAAATCAAAGGGAAGCGCTTCGTTACTGGCTGGAAAAGTGACCAAATATGGTACGGAATTTGAGGTTGCCCTCACCTACCTATCGGCCGGAAAAATCGTTCGAACCGTAAAGCGCCGCATGAACTCAGATCCTGCGACTGTGGCCGATGAGTTGGCCATTTTGGTCCGCCATGCTGTGACCGGCGTCGATCCCGCCGCCAAGGCTCAAGCCGATAAGGTCTCCGGATTCGAGGGGGGTGGACTCGCCCTCATGGATGAGGAAGATGAGGACGACGATGAGGACTTGCTGATGGCCGCCCCTGCCGTGACCGGGCTTGCGACCGGAGCTGCGTTGGGCGCCGCCGAGTTCGACGAGTTTGAAGAAGACCCGTACGAGGGCGGATACGCCGGTAGCGCAGCAGCCGGTGGTGTTGCGGCAGCTTCAAGGGGCAGCGAACGCGCCCCGGCACCCAGCCGGGCCCCCCCGCCGCCTCCCGCAGACACCTTCGATCCGAACGCCATCTCTTTTGGTGGCTCCGCCGATGAAATTTCATTTGGCAGTGCTGCAAGCTTGATTCAAGTCGATGAACCGGATGAAGACCCCTTCGAGGAAGGAGATCGCTCACCCCGGTATGCCGACGACTTGGACGAGGAAATTGAGCCCCGTAGAACTACCCGCGCGCCCGCTCGGCCGCAGAACCAACCACGGGATCGCAGTAGCCGTACCCCAAACCGCAGCCGAAGCCCCCAAGGAAGCAATGCGGGAGGTATCGAAGTGCTCGGTCGAATGGGCTACGCGCGCTTTCAGTTCATGAACTTTATCACCTACGGCCTCGAGGCCTCCTTTCAAGTACAAGAAGTACTGGCAGTAGTCGCGGGCTTTGATGCGCACTCCACGCGCCGCCTGATTCCACCTGAACTGGTGCCCGTCGGACAACCGGCGGTCCAATGGAACACCCTCGTCCCCATGAACGCCGGACTGTTGTACCGGCCCTCAGGACGGGACATACGGCCCTACGCAGGCGCCGGAGTGACCATCGTTCCTGGATATGTAAAAGAAGCCAATGCAGTGGCCTTTGGTGTCCATGCCCGAGGCGGCGTGGACTATCGTGTCACCGAACACTTCGGGATCAACTTGAACGTCAATCTCGGTATGTGGGCCGGTACAGAATGGTACCGAATCCAAGGCCTAATGAACACCGGTATGGCCACACAGATCGGTGCTGGCACACTGTTGGCATTCTAAAATGGGACGACACATTTCGATTGCCAACATCGCACAAGCCCTCATCTACGGGGCGGGCTGGTATTGGCTGCGAGAACGTTGGAGCTTTCCAGCCCAGCTCGCGATGGCATGTGCGGTTCTGCAAGTGGTCGCAGCCGGATCGCTACTGATCAAGAAAGAACGGATTGCACGCTGGTGCTCCATCCTCTGTCTGGCGGCCATGGCCTTGGTTATCGGCCAGTTCCTTGACGCCGCAAACCATCTCACAGAAGCCTATGGTTCCGATGCCAAAAAGATTGGCGAACGGAGCATGGAGAGCATTTGGTTGGCCACCCCATGGGCCATCTTCTTTCCTCTGTGGCAAGCGGTTCACGGCGGACTTCGGGTTCTTCTGGTCCCCGCCTTGGTTTTGCTACTACCCATGTTGTTCAACAGTGGCGGTGATGGACCAGCACAACACTGGCCCAGCCAACCAGAACAAGAGGCGGCCGCACAGGCCGCCTTTTCTCTTTGGCATGGCGACAACGCCGTCATCCCAGACGGGGTTGGCCCCGCAGCCATCTTGTTGACCCCATTCCAAAACGGACGGGCTGGGGCCGCGGTACGCGGCGATGGAGACACCCTTAAGGCCGCGGTGACCCAAGCCTTGGGAATGCTTGCCGCCCCGGAGAAAAAACGAACTGGACTCGTGCTTGATGTCGCCCGGAAAAGCTACGCCGCACAATCGCCCATACCTGCAGGAGATGGAGGGGGTCTATCGAGTGCCAGTGGCACATCCCCCGTTGTGGCATGGCGACCAGGCAAGATCGGAAGTACCAAGATCGCCCTAAACTGGTCCCTACCTCGTCCAAAAATTGGTAAACAAAGACCCACCTTATTCGATAGTGTTCTCGCCGATAACAATGGCGTGTATGGCGTATCAGGCGCATGGACGCAGCCCCCCGCATTAACGGCGGAAACGGCTTTGGCTGCCGCCTTGGCTGGAGGCCACATGCTGGCTCACCACCAAAGTGACAATGGACGGTTTGCCTATACGGTCCGAGGACCCTCCGGAAAGGTGAACCGAAAAGGCTACAACTTTCCACGCCATGCGGGGACCGCATGGTTTCTGGCAAGACTGGCGCAGCGAACCAACGACCCCATCATTCGCGAGGCCCAAGATCGTGCCATGGAGTACATGGTCGCGAACACAATCAGCGTGGATGAAGACCGCTCTTATCTGGGCGATCCCCGGAGATCAGATGGCAAGGCTTGGGTAGGCACCACTTCACTTGCCATTCTTGCAGCGGTCGTGGCCGAGCACCCCATCGCACTACCCTGGGGACGATTCGTGGCCAGCAGTGTTGATGAGGTCGGTCAGGTCCGTGGAGAAATGCTGAGGAGTGCCACCGAATTTCATGCGCAGGCGAAAAACCCATACGGCCAAGGCCAAACGACACTGGCCATTGCAGCCTTGGTGCGGGCTGGACACGATGAGTTTCGGCCCACACTTGAACGACTCGCCGCCTATTTAGATGGCGACTATGCACCCCGAGGTGCCGGACGATTGGTCGTACTCGATGAGCACTGGACGTGCTTGGCAGCCCTTGCGATTCAAGATGCTTTGGGGGAAGCCCATGGCGCCGATATTTGCCACGCATACCTGGCCAAAGAGTCCGGGAAAACACCGAATGAAAGCAGCCGGATCCGGCCCTTTAGTGGTGCAGCGGGCGGACTCGCCGAAGCTGTGGTGGCCGGAGCCATGCTGGATCTACAGCACCGCGACGATGCACTCGCCTACGGACGGTGGTTCCTGCGATCCGCCTATCAGCGCTCCGATGCCGCCCTCCTCCCACGCCCAACCGCCCTGGAGGGTGGGTTTAGAGACACGCCATACCGACTGGATGTTCGGATGGACGCAGTCCAGCACATCGGATGTGCTTTGCTGGGCATCGAAGCACTCCTCGGAGAGATCCATCCCGGAAGCATGCCGTAGGCATTTTTTTTAGCATAGCGCTCGATCATCCCCGCCTCCCTCTGCTACGATAACGATGAACTTTAGTGAAGAGGGGTATCGTATGCGCTCAATTTCAATTCTCGCGGGTCTGGCTATTGGCTGTATACCCGCCGA
>Ga0315320_10001686_pt1 | contig 18344 bp, 2 predicted proteins | sample M140m21515metaG_FD_203458 | JGI IMG/M metagenome (GOLD analysis project Ga0315320, IMG submission 203458) | Ammonia-oxidizing marine archaeal communities from Monterey Bay, California, United States - M1 40m 21515 | ecosystem: Environmental > Aquatic > Marine > Coastal | place: USA: California... | reverse complement strand
TGGATTCAAGTACGCTCCATTCGCACTCAAAGGGCCAGTGCCCGAAACAGGCGACATAAATGAAATTACACGATTGTATCATCTTGTACCCGAAACTGAAAGTCGGGTTGCACTTCTTCATGTACCCGCTCTTGGTTCGTCGCATAATCTTGCGCCGTATGTTGAGATTCATTACAACGCCATAGACCTCACTGGTGCGAGTATGAGTCAAACTACTCCTATGCTAATGGTCACCAAAACCGTTCCAGCAGGTTCTCACATTCTAAGTGGGAGTACACGGGTATTGGATGTAATCAACTCCGACCTCGCTAACACCACCTTGTATTCTCCCGGTGGCGTAATTTATCTTACAAACGCAGTTAGTGGATATGGTACAATCATGCAAGAATCTCACTCCCTTATTGGTGATAATACAGGTGGGCAAGACAGTGATACAGAAATGGATTACAGTCGTACACCCGCTTTGTACACACCGCCTAATGATGTCACCGCCGAACCTGCCGCCCCACCAAAAGCCATTTCACGCTCACAATCAAGCGGTACACATGAATCAGTATATCACCGCCTTGCAATTGAGGCCATGTCGTCAAATACTAAAGACACGCTTTTGGATGAAGGGGCAGGGAAGAAAACACGCCAACCTACTACCGATAAAACGGGGCAGGGTGTATTTGACCTCGGCCCGACCACTCAATCTTCCCGTGTCTTTGAGATGTTTAATATCATTGACAATGTAATTATCAAAAATGAAGCAGGTATTTTGGCTAAGGTGTTCGTTCAGCCAGCAGTTAAATCACGAGTAAATCAATTATCATTGGTACGCTCTCTTGGTTCGGGTGATACTCCGAACATAGCCAGCATCATGTACCTCATGAGTCGCTGTCGTATTCGTGGTATTTCCAAGCAGGAAAACCCCGACAGTAACATGACAAATGTAGTTATTACCGCTACAGGTATCGCTGACTCCTTCGTGAACGAGAATGTATCTGTCATAGGTAGCGGGTCACCCGACTCTCATGTGGTGAAGGAGATAGAGCCTAACGCACCAGTAGTCACCGTCACGCTTGGAGGGCCGGGACAGGGTGGTGTCAACACCAAGCCCACCTATGACCCAAGCCCGCTCATGCGCCTACCGGGTTCCACTCGTCGTAATTGTGTAGTACAGGCTCAAGTTGTAAAATCAAATTCTACACTAAGTATGAGTGTTACACCATTGAACAACGGTTCTCCCGATATGGCCTCATGGGGTACTATGTGTTTCCCAAAGGTTGGTCGTATATACCTGCAAGATGGGGCAAGTGCGGCTTATACAGATAAGACAGGAGCAGGATTTTATTTCAGCGAAACGAATGCGATAGCAAGTCGTACATTCTTAGATGCGGCGGGTACTGCATACGCTACGCTTCACGAGTGGTGCAATGCTACAGAAGTGTATCGTAACGGTAGTGCAGGGCAATATCCTACATCTGTATATATTTCTAATGATGGTGACTTTGACAACGACTCATTGGTACAAGATGGTAGTACGGTAAACGACAGAATGTTCCAATCACTTGACAGTGTAACGCACGATTATCAATTGGGTACTCAGTATGCAAGCACACGCTCTATGGTAGAAATACCCGTCTTCCCACAGCAGTTCTTTGACCATACGGATTTGGGTATTTTCCCCGGCCCCGACAACAGTATGAAGATGCACATAGACGCTACATACACGGCTCATACATGGAACCCTACCCCTGTTGGCCGACGAGCAAACGACATAGGTGTAGCAGATAAAAGCGCAAACTCAGCCTATTCTTATACCATAAACAACAAAGACTACATTGAATCTGCTACTATTCTTCGTATTGTACAAAATACAAACGATGCTCATATCTATGTATCTCATCCAAAGATGTTTCCCGATGCTACCAACACTGGTGCGGGGCAAGATGAGATAGGTAATTTGAAGGGTGTAAATCGCCTACGCCGTGTCTTCCTTAACAATGGAGAATGGGCAGTGTATGATAACGCACCTGCTACCAATGGTTATCTCGTTATACCTAAAAATGCTACTGGCGGTTATGTAGATGGTTATTCGGAAACCTTCTTCCAAAACGCAATAGTAGGTTCAAAATTACATACTGGTGGTGGATTCCGCAATGAAACTCTTATTCCAGTAGCATCGGATAAAGACAGGCAATCATCCGATTTAGAAGGCCGCTCACCGTATTATTACGATATGGCTAACATGATGACTCAAGGTGGTAATCTTGATTATGGCTTGCGACAGTATGTAAGTGCTGTTGAATTTAAGGCGGGGCCATTGGCTAATCCTCACGCTCCAAGAACAATTACTAAGCGAGCAAGAAGTAAAATTATCGGAGTACAAAATTTACATGGTTTAGGCCGCACAAATAGTGCATCTCTTGGATATTATTACGATTTGATTTTAGAAGACCCGACATTATTCCCTCAACTTAGTAGTGTAAATCTTTTTATTGGGGAAATTATGACTGATACCCCATTAGAAGTTCTTTTTGCTGGTTATACAGAAGGTGTATCAATTTCCGGTGCAAACAGTGTCACAATAAGAATACCACCTAACACTTCCTTTGATGAGGGCGACTTCATAGGTAAGGATTTCTTATTAAAAAAGGCGGGTCACTCATTGAAAGGAGTTAGTGACCCTGCTAATATGGACACAATTGAACAAGATGCGGTTTTATACAGACCAACTGGTAATGAAGAATGGTTGTTTGATGTAACTTCATCACCTCAAGCGGCAGATTCTACTACTTCTCTTAACATTAAAAATTCTCATAGTCGTTTGGCTAACTCTAATACCAATGGTTTGAATTTGCGAAAAGGTGACACACTGTTCAAGGCAACCGGAACAGGTACGGCGGAGTATGTTGGCGAAGTGAGTGCAGTAGTGTCTAATCTTGTTGGTGGGCACGCAACAAATTCCGTAGTTACTTTAACAGCAAATAATCTTGTAGCGATAGCAAATAATGACCGTGTAATAATGGGTACAAGCACACTTTATCAAGAAGACAGTGACGCTATACTTAATCGCAGTTGGTTATTCCCATTCGCTCAAGGTGGACTACGAAACGGAGATACCGTATGGATGAACATGACTCTTAACAACCCACATGCAATTGAAGGATTATTTGCAAAAAGTCGTGGTGTGTTTAATGAAGCGAATGTTTGGAAAGGTTTCAATGGTGGACAAGGAGAATTAACTCACCGCCCAAGAGATTCTATTCCTCTTGAAAATTTCTTAATTGGAAACTCATGTCTTGAAACAGCACAAAACTTTGCTCAACATGTCAACAAAACCATAGAAATGAATTATGAGGCTATGGGCCTCAACACCACCCAAGCACCAACTGTTGCTTATGTTGACCCGTATCTATCCACTGATGGAAATGCTCGTGTACTCATGTTTGATGTAGCACATGACCGTGAATTTATCGCATTCCATGACTTACACATGCAGGTACAATCCAGTGCCGCTACTCCTACTATTGGTTACACAAGAAATGTAGCGTATGAAGGAGGAACAACTAATCTTGAAGCAATAGTAAGGTGGCTAAATGGTGGTGCCCCAAATTATTTAACAACTCAAATTGATGTAGCAAATGGGTTTCCAACTGAAAATAAGTACATGCGTTCTACACAGCAATCTAAGTTCATAGAAAGTGCGTATGCACACAATGTACCTAACACTGTTACACAAGACCTTCTTGGTACATCTGCTGGCTCGGATGAGGAATATACTTTGTCTAATCCGACATCGGCGGGGGCTAATACTGCTCGTCGTGGTAAAGGTCACGGGCATTTTGTACACACTGGTTTGTATCATGAGGAAATAACTAATACTCACACCGTGGGTGATAGCAATTTACCACGAGTTCAACCCGCTGTTGCATCAATTTACTATGCAAATCAAGCCCACTCAAATGCAGACACGGTTAGCAGGAATTTGTTACTGACTACACTAAAACTACATCGGGCAAATGAGGGTTCAACCACGCATACCATGAAAGATAGCAGTACCCTGTTTGATACGCCCGATGGTACTCGTGTCATTTCAGCGTTCCTTTGTTTGAAGGGTAAAAGAAACACCACGCTTGACTTAGCCAACCATGAAGAAGACCGACTTGAGCATCTAAAGCATTGGACTCAAATGGACTTTGTACGCCGTATGACACTTGACTTAGGTGAAGTCGGTGTCAAGGAAGGGGTGACAGATATTGAAGCGGCGGCAAGAGAAATTGTCCGTCTTATCAATCAAGGAGGTGCGCTTAATGGTCGTACACACGCTCGTCGTCCATCACAACAATACCCCGGAGAAAGTGAGCGTCTTGACCTCACACGCATAGGAGTAAGACAAGATACCGCTGACCCTAACAAAGACCCTACCTCAGCACACATCAATGCTGACTTTGCGGCTACTGGTTCTACATACGACCCTGCACCGTTTTGGTATGGTGACATTGCCTTTGATACGCACGACCGTGGTTCTCACATGGGATATGTACGAGCGCATCTTGGTCGTGTTGTAGAAGACATTAACGGGAATGAAGGGTATTCAATTGTCATTCACTCAACTATTCCCGGTGCTTCGGGACGAAACTTCTGTCTATGGCTTGATAACAGTAAGGGTCAATCAACCTATCAACCTCAATTCCTTATCGGACACGGTGGAAGATTCCGCAACTTTTGGGCACAACCCGATGAAATGACAGGCGAAAACATGCACCCTGCGCCCATGCCTCTTAACAAGGATGGGCGACCGTTTGCTCCTATCACAACACTTCGTGAATTTGTATCTCAAGAAGAACCTAATGAAGATTTCACAAGTAATCATGATATTGCTTCTCGTCGTAGTAAAACGGCCAACCCTAAAGGAAGAAATGTATCCGCACATATTGGTGGTATATCACATAACAGTGTAAACGATGAGTCATTTGAAACTCAAAGTCCATCCACTGCTCTTGTCAAGGGGCTAAGAATGGGTAAACAGGCAGTAGGTCGCATCAACTTTGGTGGTCTTGTTGCATCGGGTGTACCGGGCTTTTCCCCAGTAGCAGGTAAGCACGGCCTCGGTCGTAAAGGAAGCACTGACTTTGATAAATTGTATAACGAAGGATTAGCCATAGGAGGCACATCACCTACTGCAATAACAAATTACAGCGGTCATGTAAAATCTACAGAAGTTCTTGATGATGCTATAGGAGATAAAACACTGTATGGCTTCCGCTTTAATGACCACCGAGGACAGGGATACGGTGTGCGATTCATATACCGTAAGATGGGTGAATCGTTTGCTAATGATTTAACCACTATTCCTTCTACTCTTGATGATGAAATTTGTGTGTATTTCAATGATGGGGATGTTGCTAAGGGTGGATTTACTCTTGGTCAACATATGATTGGATTTGGTGATGCTACAGGTCGGCTTGATGTATCGGGAGTAGGTAAAAACAGTTGGAGAGGGAATCAGTGGCGAGGTGTATATGCTCCTTCGGCTGGTATAGATTGTGCAATATCTTGGGATGCAAGTGCAACCACACTTACAGTACAACTTGGTGCGCCTTTTGACAGTGGACAACAACTCGGTAATCACCCGGACTTACTTGGTTATCTTGGCTTCCCTCGGCAAAATGGAGTTATTCAAATAACTGACCCTATGACTGCTACAACGGCTGACGGTACTGTAGGAAATGTCATCTCATACGAAAGTCGTACCCAATTAAACAGCGCAGGTACTCATATTTTCTATGGTGTAAAAGGAAATGAATTTACCGCATCTCATTCATTAGCCAGCCTCGGAGCAACATCACTTACTAACACAGCAGTTTCAATGTTTAACTCGTCTGCTGACCGTATCATCAAAGCACTTATTTCACCACGAATTAACTGGACAACACTGGTGACGGACGAATTACTTGCGGCTGTAACTGCACGAGCCATCAATCTTCAAAACCCTAACACAGAAGACGGTATATCCTTTGATTGCCGACACATGTATGCGGCTGATGGTCGCACATTCGGTGAGTGGGGCGTAACGGCTGATTCAATTAAGATTCGTGCCCACAACCCTCAGCGTGGCGCACGCCCATTGTCAACAATGTTTGAGGCATCTCTACATCGTGACTTAGGTATTGAATCACCTCACCTTGAATTTGGTGAGTACGAAACGCTTGTACCTAACTGGGCTGTAACTGCATCAAGAACACATAACAAACCTGTATCGGATGCTGACATAGAAGACAACCATCGTAAGGTTGATTGTGGCTATCTCCCATTCACCGTGTTACAATTACGCACAAAATCTCGTGGGTATCACACCAACACCCCTACTCCTATCCTCGTGGATTCATACAACGACCCAGTGCCTACTAAATCATGGGCAAATAACCTCAAGGGTATAAATTACACATCAAGAAGCGGTGACCATATTCTACCTAACCTTGAAAATCCAATGGTCATTGCTAACTTTGATGATGGGGATGATGAATTTACTTGTATTTCGGGTGAAACTACAACTCATCTATTCGTACCAGCAGGAGAAGAAGCGGCTACATTTAACAGCCTTGCAAAGTTAGTTTCATTCGGTGATGCAAGACCCGTATGGACAGGTAGTAAAAGAGTAGCAACACTTACATCAGTTCAAGGTGCTAATTCAACAACAAAAATAGCAATTCTTGGTGAAAAACACAATGAAGATTGGGACGCATATTTCCGACCGGCTTCCGACACTGATAGAGATGATGTACTCTTGATGCTACATGGTAACAAAATGTTCAGTGGTATGCGTTTATACGGTAGCATTGAAAGCGAGCCAATTACTTACTTCAAGGGTGGTAGAGACAGTAATGACCACAGCGTTCCGCTGTACTTTGGTGGTGGGTTTAGCGGGGTGGTATTGGATGTCAACGATGGTACACAAAACGATTACTCATCATTCTATACCCACCCGTATTCTACTGGCCCAACAGGTACAGCGGGCATACAGAATGCGAATGAAATTAGCACGGCCTATGCTTTGATGGATTGTAACGCTCTACTTGCCTTCTTCCCCGGTACCCCATATCTCAATCAGCATCGTGGTAGCATTCATCCACCCGCTTTCAATCAAGATAACATCCTATCTCCCGATACAGAAGGAGGCACCTTAGCCAACTTAGCATCGGGTCAACCGTCCCATGTCACCGCAAGATATACGGCTGGAATTGTACGACAACGGCCTGTACCACTTGTCATTCGTATGCCGCATCAAACAGCACGGTACACTGACCATAAAACAAATACTCCTTATTTTACTTCATACCTCGTGTATGGGCCGGGACAGGCTTTCCCATTCAATGAAACCGCTACGGGTACACTTGGAGAAACTGAGCCGCATCCCGGTTATGTCGTGACTACAGGGAACACTTGGAGTAAGGTACCTCACAGTAAGAATCTACCCAACGAGATTACCAACAATGACAACGATTACGGCCCACCCGATGCAAACTACCAATCACGCCGTAATCGCTTCCATTGGAATACCACTCTCAATTGGTCACCGGCTCAAGGAATCCCTAATATCGGTGATAATACTTCAACATCATATGGACTACGCCAAAGGCCGGAACATGGTAGCCATTATGGTCAACATTTCACTAACCCCGTACCAAGTAAATTAGTTGCAAACAATCAAACCGATTACAAAAAGGCACACCCATATCAACACTGCGCTATAGCGTACTACGGTATCGCCATGAGTGCTGATATGACTTTCCATATGGACGGTGGATACCACCCCGGCGGTTCTTGGATTGACAACCAATTAGCATTTAATCCACCTATGGAAAAGAGTGATTATGTGATTACTAAACTCAATGGTAATGCAGTACAACCTACTGCATATCGTGTATCCGGCCCGATGGCTAAGAGTGTACTTGATGGTCAATTGGGTGAAGATGCTGACGACTTTGACCGAGAAATCATTGTTGTGGATGGTACACGCTGTCAAAACGGTGAAGAACTGGCGACTATCATAGGTCAAGCCATCAACGAAAATCCCGGTAAAGGGGCACTCAAAGCAATGGGTGGTACATTCATGCCCAGTATGGGTAACGCAATGAGGCAAGACCGCTATGGTTGGATAGAACTTACATGGTTACCCGGATATGTCAATGATGCCGCCAGTTCCTCTAAATCATATATTGAAGGTACAATTGTAGATGCTACACAAGACGAGTTGGAACAAATACCAGCGTGTGGATGGGTTCGTACAGACGATGGTGGCCGACCTGTACATGGTAGTGACCCCACTCCCACTTTTGCACCATATCATTCTCGTGAAGTTTACGATAACAGTGGTACGCTCACTGTACGATTTTGGCTTGCACCTAACAGAATCACAGGTAAAGCACAATTTGAAGACATTACTACATGGCATAACAAGTGCGAAGGGGTTACACTCACTGTACCCGAAATGAACCATCTTCCACATGGTGGGCCACCTCCTGCACCCGACCCAACTCCCGAAAAGTTGTATGTGTGGAGTAAGTCGGGAGTTACTTACTATAACAATCAGCGAGATGCACCCCGTGACCATATGGCTCGCTCACACTTTAGTGGGTTAGTAGATGCGATAGACAGAACACGCCCTGTAGGAGCAGTAGGATGGGCAGGGGAGCGTTATTCTTACCTTAACTCACTCAAGGTGGATACAAGTGTATTCACAGATGCAACATGTGATTACAATAATGACCCTACTATTACTATGACTTCTACTGCTTTGCTTAAGGTAGGTATGCTTGTTAGTGGTACAGGAATCCCAACGGGCGCATATGTAAGTTCAATAACTAATGGTACAACTTTTGAACTATCTGCCGCAACAACAGGTGGCGAAGTGATTGATGGGACGCTTACATTCACAACTAACCTGTATGGAGCAGGTCTTGGTGCTTGGTACAACAAACTCGGCTTTTCACCTTATGGGGCGGCATCAAGTGTAATGAGTACATTTGGACATATACCTAACTTAACCCCTATGCGTAATTCACCGGAGGCTTCCGGTATCCTAAACAATCGTAGTAATGCTGACAGTATCATAACAAGCCCTTATTCGTGGGATTACGATGAAACAGCGGCGGCGACATACGAAAACATTGACGCTTCCACATACTTCGCAAACCCGTTAAACACAAATGAAGATAATCAAATTCCTCAATCTCTTGCTAATCAGCAAGGCGTATTCGCTCGTGCATTCCTCGTTATATCGTATGAAGGAGAAATGCCTTTGGTAGCAAAGCGTGACCGTGATGGTATCACCGCTACAGGTGACTGGCTCTCAGTGGCCTCAAAGACAGGTCAATCGGTTGCCGCCGCTACTGCTATTACATTTGCAGGTACCACTCAATGGGATGAGCGCATACACAGTGTGGACAGATTCGTTGCACCTGCACATGGTGGGCCTAACATTGAAGCGTTGATTACTAACAAATCACTTCCAACAAGTGATTTACCAAGCGAAGGTTTCCTTTTCAATGCCCCAATGCCCAATGACACATTTCTCAACAATGCGGAACCTTGCTTTGCAAAGACTGGTGATTTATTCTTTGATTTAGATGAAAGCCCCGGTAGTTTCTTTTTAGAGGATAACAGTAATGTAGAGCGTAATCGCAATATGGACTTGAATCAAGGAACATTGTTTACAGATGCTACCTGTAATTTGGTAAGTGGAGATGCTACGGTAACACATAATACTAATGCTAACATTGTTGCAGGTTTAGGTGTTAGTGGGCCGGGTGTACCCGATGGTGCTATTATTGCCTCTATTACTGATACTACGCATTTTGAGTTAAGTTCTGCCGCTACAAAAAGTGGTACAAACGAAACACTGACCTTTGCTGATGTAACCCTTATGCCTTACAGTGATAAAACAAATTACTGGTTAAATGATACGAATGCTTTCAAGATGAATCAACGCTCATCAGCCAAGAACTTCTCCGTTGAACACATCGTATGGAAGCGTATGGACGGTGGGAACCTTTCACTACCTGCGGTCAATGCTCGTGGACTTGGTGCTGTACCATTCATTACACGAGTTAGTAGCGATACTCCTTACACTATGGGAGAAAAATTATACGGTATCAACAGGTTCTCTTTTGAAACAACGAACAGTGCTATGTTCCCTATCATACAAGCACAGGAGTTATCTCACCCTCAAATCGCCGCTCGCCACCCCGATGAGTTGCGAAATGTACTGTCCATACCAAATGAAGAAATGCAGTTTGATGAAGTACAAGTAGAAGATGATACAGGGCAAGTCCATATTATTGAAGGCGGTTCACCATTCGGTACAATCATTCGTACATACAATGCAGTATCCGACCGTAGTGCTGAGGGATTAGCACCTGCAACTGCTGGTAGTGGAATAGAACCTAACATGAAGGTGAGGCTACCCGATGCTGATGCAATCCCCGGTAACCTCGTTATTCGTAGCGGATTTGACAGACTACAGGCGTATCAAAATGAGTCATTTGGTACTGGTGGTATGATGAGGCCGATTGACAGTGCTGACCTCAAGCATTTGTTTACTGATGATACAAAAGGCCCACGCCTCGGTGGTACATTCAGCGACCATAACTGGGAGCATATCAGTCAAGGTTCATTCCCCGACCCGACATACGCAGGATGGGAAACTGCTACAGGTAACGCCCCACTTGAGACATCTTACGAATTGCATGACCGCACGCTGTTCTTCCACATCACCAAGAACGGCAACACTCACAGCCACCGCCACCCTACAGTTTACACACACAGTGCAGGAGTAGTCAACAACGCTCTCACTGCTGTTTCTTACAGTGGTACAACACTCACAGTAAACACTGCTCCTAATGCTTCACTTTACGGTGAATCTATTCGTGATGGACGCAAGTTCTTACGCTTATACAACCCAACAACCGATAAGGGCGGTGTTGCATCATTCACAGGAATAAGCAGTTCTACTTTCACAGGTTGCGTAGGTGACGCTGACTTTGATGAGTTAGTTGCTGGTGATATATCGGCACTCAAGGTTGTACCATCTTATTACATCCCTGCGGGTAGCACTCGCTTCTTTGCATCACGCAGATTGCGTGACCACGCCGAAGTAAGCGGTAACAGCCCCGATATGGCGCATACACAGTATTATTCGTTCCTCACGCTCAATCAAACATTAGGTCACACCATTTATGCAAAACCTAAGATGAGTCCATTAGCACTACCAAGAATGGGTCATCATTTCGTCACACCTACTATGGCTATGCTACCGGGTCATTTTGCTCATCCTGCGTATCAAGGGCTGTATAATAAACACCGAGCAATCCGTTCCGCTACGGTAAACGCTCATGAAAATACATTGATGGAAGAGCAACAAATGGTACTTTTAAAGAGTAGCATGTCAACAAAATTAACCAATGAATTGTATGGTCATGACACACTACATACCTTTGGAAGTTTAACTGCGACACCAAGTGGCCCAAGCGACATTCACGGTGGAGCATTTACATTGCTGTTTGAAACCAAACTTCGTAGTGACGGATATGGTGTACTCGCATCCGAGGGACAGGCTGGCGTTGTCAATGCCGCTGGTGGTCATACCATAGTGCTTGAAGCCGCCGCTACCTACACCCTGCGTCATCACTTCCCCGACCCATCCGAAGTCGGTGCATATCAAATTATCATTCAACCCAACATACACAAGTCACAACTATTAGGCTACCATGCTAACGGTGCGGCGACTGCTCTTCCCGATGGGTCAGTTAATGAACTCACCAGTCAACAGGTAGCATTGGTTGTAGGCTTGCGTGAACCCGACAGTGCTACAGGTGCAGTGGGCCTTGTATTAGCCGAAGCAATAATGGCTGATGTAAGAGGTTGTGAGATATTCATTAACGAACTCATCATAGACCATGACCCCGACCACGGAAGCCAATTCACCAATATCCCACCATTGATGTTGTACAATCCACTCGGTGTACAAGGAACTGAAAGTCCTGCATTTGTTAAGCGGTCACTTCCATACCAACCTCAAATGTTCGTTAGGTCATCACCCGGTATGACAACAAACATTCCGTGGTGGAGTATAATTCACAAGGTAGGGCCGGATGATAGCACGGCTACAGGTTTCCGCCATCTTGACCATTCTCGCTTTGACAACTACTACGAGTTCCTTCGTGCAAGCGCAGGTAGTATTGCTTGTCAAATCACTCTTGCAGGATACCCAAGTACCCATCCCGACATATATCACGAAGTGCTTGAAAACATCAGTCTTAATCCAGTATGTACATTTGTCAGTCTTACTTCAAGCACCGTTATCAAAGTCAATGACGCTCGTGGCTTCCCACAAAAACCGTATTACGGGAACAAATTGGAATACACGGATGCTAACGGTGTACGACGCACGCACACCTATACCGAGCGTAGCGGTTATGATGCAAGTAACATGAACAAACCACTACAGTTTACTATTGTAGCCAACAGTGCTTTTACCAGTAATTTAACTGCTGGAACTAAAATTCGGCTTACTCGTGCCTATGATTTCCGTCCTGCTGGTTCCATCTTCACTGAATCGCTATCAAGCATGGTACCTCGTATTCTCCCACAAATGTTGCAGGGTAGCCGAGATACAAACAGCCTACATACGGCTGATGCTTTCCTATGCCTATGGCATCCAAATCTTGGTCGGCCACATACATTCTACTCGGATTCAAGTCGTACATGGCTTAACCCATTGACTGACCGAGCAGTTGCACAAAAGCCACTCAACAGTATGCCCGAACACTTTGAGACTGTACACTACCATGATGCAACATACTACGCCAGTATGGGGCCGTTTGCATTCAAACGAAGTACACCTCAACCACCTTACAAGATTGCTAATACAAAAGGTGCTTCTGCATCTGCTACAGGTGGTAGTAATACAGCAATGATATTCAATACACGAGCGAGTGATACAACTTTCACAGTTGACGCATTGGTATCTATTGAAGGTACACCAAAAATCATGCTTGATGGTAGAGCATACAGTGTAGCATCAATTAACGCTGGTACAAATACAATAACCGTTAATGAAGTTTTAGCCGCTTCAATTACTGCTGACTCACCTGTGTTAATTGGAGGTACGGGTGATATGATAACCGCTCAAACTATGACTGCGGCAATGGCTCCGCAAGGATTATCCACTGCTGAATACACAAATCAAGGTGGTCAGTATGACGGTAGTGATGCAAGTACAGCGGTTATGTTGAATCATTATTGGCCTTGTGGTAGTCGTGGTGGGCCACTGGTGAGCCGTCTTGACGGATATGGATATGTCTCCGCCGCATGGGACTATCCACGAGACTATACTTTTGATGGGCCTGTGTGGACTGATGCAGATGATGATGGTTCATACACAGTGAGTAGTGGAATCAGTAAAACTTCTTACGATGGTATCAGCAATCCCACTCGCACCCGACCGTTTGGTTATCGTATTGGCCTACGCCAACCCTACAACAAACCACAGTGGTCTTTGTATGGTATGCGTGCGTTCCGTGAAGCCGCTATCACAAGCACGAATACCAGCGTAGGTTATCCACACGGGCCACTTGTGCAAGGTGAAACTGAAACATGGACATACGCAGGTGGTAGTAGTCTTTCAAACGGTACATATCCTAACACGCAAGTCGGTATTATGGAGCGTCAAACAAACTTCTCCGGTATGCTCGGTGTTGACAAACCGGAGTTCCAAGTACGCTACAGTGACGGTATGCGTGTTTCACGCCCATTCGGTTGTCCAGTGCGTACACTACGAAACGCCAACACGGTATTGCGTGACTGGTGGGGTGACGCAAATGGAAAGAACATTGCTAAGATTGACGAAGCCGTGTCGTATTACTTGGTAGATTGGTGGGGCAACACTCGTGGTGAAGATGTGCGCCGTCACCCTGTTCGTGGCTTCGGTATTCGCCCTGCTTGGGATGCCGCTGATGTGTACGAATACGACCGCACAAATGGTAAATCACCCTTTGAACGCATATACGATGGCGGAAACCCTATTGTAAACATGAAGCATCTTGTTGATGCTTCGGGTAACATAAGTGTCACATCGGGGAATACTATACCTCGCTTTGGTGGTCGTCTTAACAATGTAAATACAAACGATGCAACTGAACTTGTGGATGTATTCTTCCCTACCAACGCACACCGTGTTGGGGATGATGGTCACGGGCGTGGCCTCCGCTATCCTACTGCTTTCAATGAAGATGTACTCACTGCTCTTGACGAGCCGTATCACGCCACTGGTGTTGTTCTTTCACATCATACTGCCGAGCCAAATATGAATGATGGATACATACGGGCACGCAATGATATACTGCAACCCGACGAAGTACCCCGTGGTATCAGCGCACGCCTTGATATTGCAGAAGACGGGTTGCTTAAACCCGAAGCCGTAGTCAGTGACCGTGTAGAAACAGTGAGTGGAGATTCACCACACAAAGATGCTGTTAGCCGTAGTGCGCCCCGTATAGGACTTGATACTGAGAATGTAGAAGGTGTAGATGATAACCTCATTGCTATCAATACAGAAGCGCACAGCCTACACGCTGACCGTGGTGTTGGTCAGCGTGTCATTATGCAAGGTGGTATGCAAGCAGGTTCGCAATCACTTGGACATTACGACCTCACTGCTCTTGACTTTGGAGGGCAACCGCAAGGTGGTGCTATGCGCCTTTCCCATACCTCTAACTTCAACCCACTCGGTGGTACATACATTGCTGAGGCACGAAATTATGTTTCTCCGCTTGATGATACTGAATGGGGCGGAATACCTACTTCGGGCATGGCTCTATGGCTTAAGGCAGACTCACTTGATTTAGCCGATGGAGCGGCTGTAACATCATGGAAAGACAGCGGGCCGCATGGCTTTGAGTTCACACAATCTACTGCATCCAAACAACCAGTCTATATTGCGTCATCATCCAATGTGAACAACATGCCAGTTGTAGATTGTGATGGAACAGACATTATGAGTACACCATTTGATGCTCGCTTAAACACTACCGATGTAACACTCTTTGTCGTTGCTTGGTCGGATGACGACGATGGAAATGCTCAAGGGGTTTTGGAAACATTCGCAAACAGCCCAGTAACCCGTGCTGGTCATTCGTTATTTATTCGGTGGGATTCAAGCGACAAATGGCAGTGGAGAGGTGGTGCTAACACTACTTACACTGTTGTAAACTCCCCAAGTAATGCTGTAGTCGTTAATCAAGCAGAATTGGTTACTGGAACCATAGCAGGTGGAGATGGCGCAGGTAGCAACGCTAACTTTGAACTATTTTTACAAGGTGTTAGTGTAGGAAGTAGCACTGGTGCTTGGTATGTGGCTGATGAAGACCCGTATGGTATCGGCCATGTAGGTTCGTTTGAATTGAAAGGTAAAATCGCAGAAATTATTCAGTACAATCGGGCTATGAGTACAACAGAAAGACAACAAGTAGAAGGCTACCTTGCCGAAAAATACGGATTCACAAACAATGCTTCGCAATGGAAGTCAAGCAACCCATATCAAACTGATACCAACGGGCATCAGCGTACCAATGTCACTGACAAGCGCATTTCCTACATGCTACGCCCAGTTCGTTTACTGGACAAACAACACGCTGAGATGTTCCGTCCCAACCTCGCCCTTCACTCATCAAGCCCGCAGTACGGTAGCAACTACTTCGGTGCTACGGCTGGTGGAAAATACGGATTGTATGTCTATGAGACAACCAGTGGTAAAGCGTCCGTTGGTTCCTATATTCGTGCTACCAACCCCGACACCAATCCTCCATACGCACCTGCGTACTACATGGACATCAGCGCAAGCGACACTGTGCCTATGAGTCAAGGCCCGAAAATTATTGGTACAGGTGAAAGCAACTTTGATTCATCGTTATTGGACAACGAAGTGACACGAATCGTAATGAGCGAAAATACCCTGCAACACTACCGTGCAGATGCCGCTCGTCGTCGCACTCATCAAGAGGGTGAGAGTAAGGAAGAGCGTATGGATTTCAGTGTTCAACCTCGCTTCTCTCAATCTTTGCATCCAAAAGGACATAAAGGAGATGTAACCTACAATTCAAATGACCACAGTGGGGATGGAGCATGACCGACTATGAATTTTGTAACTGCTGTACACCAGCAGAATTAGCCTTTGCAGTGATGAAAGCCAAGAAAGAAAAACCATTCCACGGCTACAATCCAAACAAACACAGCAAGAAAGGTGGACTGAATGCTAAGGGTCGTGCCGCCGCCAAGCGTAAGAGTGGTGCAAACCTCAAACCTCCCGTGACAACCAAGCCAAGCAAACTCAAGCCCGGCTCAAAGAAAGCAAAGCGTCGTAAGTCGTTTTGCGCTCGTATGAGTGGTATGAAAGGTGCAACCAGTAAAAAGGGTAAACTTACACCAAAGGGAGCATCTTTGAAGCGATGGAACTGTTGAGGGTTTGATATGGTGTTTGAGAAGGCTTGGCGTTTTCTCAAGGCATCACGCCAAACCGAACTGGGTGAGTTTCATCCCGACTTTCCCAGTTCGTATGGGCCAATGACCGCTATTTCCAGCCAACCCACTCAGCAAAATTTTGATTCGTGGCGAGAACGATGGAATCAAGGTAATGACGATTTTAACGAAAGCATGGCTCAACCATATGAGGCATTTGTACATGAAGGAATGAAGGCTAAACCATCATCGGATGACGCTCTTGAGTGGGAAAATCCGATTAAGTATCACGACCATGAAGAAAGAGATGGTGTAAAACCATTTGATTTGAGAGGAAAAAAAGGCCATTGGTTTGCTCCCGCATCAAACTATCATGACTTTGTTAATCGCACAGCAATGATGGAGAACCGAGATGTAAGAGATATGGCTTTCAATCACCCTTCCGACCGAGTTGTAGGTATTCGTATGCCTTTAGACGCATCAATGGGACAGTTCCGTGATAAAGGGTATAGCGGAGAAGGGCCGGAGGCATTCATTGAAGGCGACATACCACCCGAAAGACTCGTTATGGTACCGAGGATGTTGACCCACCGAAGAGGAAAATCTTGGCCCGGTGGCTTAGGGAGGGTTGACGAATGACCGTCCTTAAAAACACAAGGACTGGTCGGTACAGCACTGATGCAGATGAGGTCATGACACATGTGCGTAAGCCCGTGTTCGTGGACAACGCTATTCATCACGGTCGCATCAGCGTGCAGAAGGCGAACAAGGCTAAGGTCACGGTGGAGAAGAAAAACACTCGTAATTTACAAGTGATGCCGCAACGCAACTACCGCATCCTTGAGGGCGAATCGTACATTCAGTTGACGCATAACGGTACACCCGGTCATTCTCTACTCTCCGCTCCTTTCTTTGCTGATGATTTAATTTCCAGCACCAACAGCCCCATGCTCATATACAACGCAGACGCATCAGCCCAACGCTTACTACCGCACAACATTGAATCATCATCATTCGGTGTATTGATGAATCTACGAAACATGAAGGGCAAGACGCTGGACGGTATAGGTTTCACAGGCCGTAAAGTCAAACTCGGTCAGCCTGTTGATGTAGGGTTGCGTACATCGGATTTGGCTATCCGACTTGGTGAATCTATCAACAGTGGTGCTACCAGCGTAAACATTTCACGAGCAAAGAACACCACCGCCTCATCTGCCCGCAAGCATAGTACACGCTTCGTGGGTCAAGACTTCAACAACATGAACCTCATGACTGCCCTGCGCTTCTTAGGTCGTCACGACAGTCGTATGATATTGCTTGACCGCTTCGGTAACCTGTTGTATATTCCTGTATCATTCAGTGAAGCCGCCTACACGGTGGACAAGAATATGCGGTTTGGGCCAAAGCAAGATAACCCAATAGAGAACATCTCCAATCGTGTTACTGTGCAGGGTCATCCTTTGGCTCTCAACGATTTGGTTATTGTCACAGTGGATGATGTAGAAGGACAGGTAGAAGAAGTGCGTGAGGATAGTTCACCTATCACTGACAACACTGCCCGTACCACTAACGCCGCTCGTCGTGTTGCACGACAGATTCTCAAATCACGCTCACTCATGAAGGGTGCAATCTCAAGCGCAGGACACTTGAATCTCCTTACATTGCGACCCGGTATGACTGTCAATTATGATGGTGGAAAGAAGGTCGTCACTGAGGTTAAACACATGCCTATGCGAAACATGAGCGACATATCTATGCTCAATTTGGACACAGGTATTGAGGGCATCCTTCAAGGAGTCACGGAAGGCAGTACCGTGGGTGCAAACGACAACAACCCCGCC
>Ga0315320_10001685_pt1 | contig 18345 bp, 21 predicted proteins | sample M140m21515metaG_FD_203458 | JGI IMG/M metagenome (GOLD analysis project Ga0315320, IMG submission 203458) | Ammonia-oxidizing marine archaeal communities from Monterey Bay, California, United States - M1 40m 21515 | ecosystem: Environmental > Aquatic > Marine > Coastal | place: USA: California... | reverse complement strand
CGAACAGGGTTCTTTACCGCAGATCTCACCGGTGCGGCACGGCTCTCTCATGGTTTTCAGACCCAGAGCCATCATTCGGCATGGTCGGATGCCACAGAAGCGGCCAGCGCGTGGTGGAAGCAGTCCGATACACAGCCCCGGCTCATGGTGGTCGTTCTCTCTGACGGGGAAGGAGATGTTCTTCAGTCGGATGCGTTGCCCCGATTCCCTGAGCGGAAATACCAGTGGCTGGAGCCCCTGGACCCGCGCATCGGGAAAGTCTCATTGAGCGAAGAGGCGGTCGGTACAGCCTATGTCCAAGCAGCCCGCCGAGCCGGAACATCTCTGGGGGGTCTGCTCGGGGGTCTCGGTGATGTTCGACCCCGGTGGTCTGTGGTGGGCTCAACGAATGGCATGAGTCTCACCGAGCGGGGTGGTTTTTTTGATGCACAGGTTCCGCTCCTGCAAAACAACATTTTGGTGGATCGATCGATTCGGGTTCCCATGATGTTGAGTGGTCCCGGGCTACAGGCCGGTCAGTCCGATGCGATTGTCCAATGGGTGGACGTGTTTCCAACTTTGGCTGCCGTCGCGGGAGTGGTTGCGCCAGCCGGCCAGCCTGGAGTTGACCTTCGCACCACTGTGGGCGGTCCGGCGTACGCAGAATTCGGAGACATGCTGTCGCTTCGAATGGATGATGATCTGTTGGTGTTTCGGTGTACGCAGCACAATGCCACAAGCATCGACCCAGGTCTCACGCGGGTTCTGACCGATCCACAGCAGGCATCACCGGGACAGTTCTACTCGCTGTACAATGTGAGACAAGACCCCATGCAAAACCAGAACGTCCAGGGCTCATCGGCCACCAAATTTGAGCGTCTTCACAACGGCATGATTCAGTTGCGTACCGGTGTTGCCGCAGTGCCCTCCGAGGCGATCACACCCGAGCGGCTGTGGTCGTTGCGGATGGCTCCCAGTGATGGGTATTGGTAGGCCCATGATTCGGATTTGGTGGGTTGTGGGGATGGTGGCTTGTGCGGACAAAGAGACACCCGACTTTCCGGGTCCGGACTCCGTGGTCACTATTGCGCCAATATCACCCACAACAATGGATGATCTGGTTGCCGATGCGGATGCCATCGATCCCTTGGGGAAAGGCTGGACATTGGACTACGTCTGGTCAAGGGATGGTGTGGTCACCGATCACACGGATGCCGTTCTTCCAGCTTCTGCGACCGAGAAGGGCGACAAGTGGACCGTTGAGGTGGTCGCGACCGATGTGAATGGTCTGGGTGACCCATCCGTGGCGGATGAAGTGATGATCATAAACACACCGCCGGAAGCGCCGGTCATTTCGATTTCTCCAGGGATGCCACGGGCAAACACGGGTCCATTGATTTGTCAGGTGGATGAAGAGGCCCTGGATGTGGATGCAGATGAGCTCAGCTACAGCTTTGGGTGGACCAGTAATGGGATGGATGTCACCTCTGACGCCACGGTTCCCGCTGAACTTCCGATGGTCGGCGAGGAGTGGACATGCTCTGTACAGGCATCTGATGGTGTCAGCATGGGGCCAGTGGTGTCGGCGACCGTCACCATCGGTGGTGGTTTTTTGGGTTGGCAGCCGGGAACACAGTCGCTGAGAGATGCAGACCGTTGGTTTGTGGGAACGAACGATGCAGACTTTTTTGGATGGGAAGTGGCCGCCGCAGGTGATGTGGATGGGGACGGACTGGATGACATGATGGTGAGCGGTCATCGGATGGAAGGCGATGGGAGAAATCGCGGGGTCACCTTCATCATGACCGGCAATTCCCTTCTTTCCGGAACAGGTACCGACCCCTTTGAAGAAGCCCCCTGGACCATTCTTGGTCGCCAAGACTTTGACTTCAATGGGTACGCATTGTCCCAAGCGGGCGATGTAGATGGCGATGGATTGGGAGATATCCTGGTCTCATCGCACAATGCAGACGACCCCAACTTTAATACGGGTGCGGTCGATTTACTGGTCGCCGCGGACCTTGGTGAGCCAGGTGTTTTAACTGCGGAGTCTGCCACTGTTCGGTTCGTTGGAGAGAGTCTTCGGGCATATACGGGCTATGCCGTAGATGGAGCCGGTGACGTAGATGGTGATGGCCACCCGGATGTTTTGATCGGTGCAATGGGCAATATCGAGCGCGCGCCGTATGCTGGGAAAGCCTACTTGGTTCGTCACGCCGAGTACACCGGGCTTGACGAGGTTCGCCTCTCCGATACGGGCACCATCTTTTGGGGTGAGGAACGCCGCGGGTACGCCGGCTGGGCGGTCTCGTTTAGCGGTGATGTCGATGCGGATGGGTTGGACGATGTGTTGGTTGCCGCCTGCGGTACGGAGTTGGATGGAACAGAGCGGGGGACGGTGTACTGGGTGAAGGGTTCGACCTTGGCTGGAGCCACCTCGTTTGAACTCTCGGATGCGGATTCGATGTGGGAGGGTCAGTCCGACTATGCCTATGTCGGATACGATGTTTCAGGCGTGGGTGATGTCGACGGGGATGGGCGTCCTGATGTGGCCGTGAGTGCGTTGCTTGGGGATGCAGAGGCCCGCTTTCCAGGTGGAGTGGCGCTCTTTCCGGGAGACGCGTGGCCCGAAACAATGGCGTGGACCGATGCGCCATATCGGTTTGAAGGTTGGGGCCCTGATGACCAGTTTGGACGTGAAGTGTCTGGCCGGGGAGATGTAGATGGCGACTCGCGGGCCGATTTATTGATTGGTGCAATGACTGCGGGTTCGGATCAGACTGGAGCTGCCGTCTTGTGGTTATCGACTGATCTGGTGGGTGAGGGGACCTACGGGGCCTCGTCCGCCAGTGCAACGTTCGTGGGAGATACTCCTGGCGATCAGTTGGGTGCAGGACTGGCCCTGGTGGGTGATCTGGATGGCAACGGTTTAGACGAAATCGCCGTGGGTGCACATACCTCGTCCGATGCAGAATCCACGGTGGATCAGCCGGGGTCTGTCGGGGTCTACTTCAGTTCCTGGTAGACGGGGGGCGGAGCGGGTGGCGAAGAGTCTTCGATGATCGGCCATCGGAACGCCTGTACGCTGGGGCACCAGCAGGCCGAAAATGACCCCTCCATGGTGTCGCCATACTCACTCCAGGTATCGAAGCCAGTCACCTTGAGCGTGCCCCCGGTCTCTGACTCCCGAACCATCAACTGACCATGGTCCATTAAGACGGGGAGATTCAGATCGGGCTCCCATCCTGTGGCCATGGCTTCTGCAACACCGTCCCCTGGAACTATTTCGGGTTCAGGAATGACGGGCACAGAGACATCGGTACCCACCTCCCAATCCGACATCCAGATCACAATGGCTCGATCCGAGTGGTCGTTTCTGTCATAGGCCGCCACCTGAGAGCAGGCGTCGGGTTGTGGAGACAAAAGTATCCATGCGGCACCGCCGTTTGGGTCTGCGTACCAAGCTGCAGAGCTCAGCCGGACGGGTGAGCCTTCGATGAGCCCTGAAGCATCAGTGATTCCTTCACGAACGGTACAGTCCACATCCATCGGGGCCGATGGTCCGGTGTCTTCCGGGGGCGGTGTCGTGCCGTCATCATCCCCCGAGTCGACGGGCGGATCGGCACTATCCGTCTCTGTGGTGGTGTCGGGATCCGCGGGAGGAGCGGCCGCTTCTCTTTCATCCGAAGCCAGAAGCTTCATACAGCCACCCAGCGTGATGGCAAGCAGCGCCAAGCGTCTCACGGGTGTGGAAACATCGTTGGGTGAACGGGTTGCGGCGTCATGGGTGCATTGCCCGGCTCCAAGGCCAGTCGGGTACGAATTCGAAACAGGGCTTTGAGCATCCCCGGGGCATCGCGGAGGGGGTTCACACGAGAGTCGGGGTCATGGGTCCAATCGATGGGGACCTCAATCACACGCAGTCCGTATTCACGGGCCAGCGCCAACACTTCGAGATCAAAGGCCCAGCCATCTTCCTTACAGCGGGAAAACAGCGCGCGCGCCGCTTCGGCCCGGAAGACTTTAAAGCCGCACTGTGTATCAGAGAATCCGGGCAGCAGTACTTGCTGGACCAGTTGATTGTAGGTCCGGCCCATCAGGTGGCGCCATCGGGGTTCGCCCAGACGGACCGAAGAAGGGAGTTCGCGAGAGGCGATGCACACATCAAATCCAGTCATGGCTGGAGGGAGCATCATCAACACTTGCTCCGGTGACATGGACCAATCGGCATCGGCAATCATGCGATACATTCCGTTCGCTGCAAGCATTCCTGCCCGTACAGCGGCCCCTTTTCCGCGGTGCGGTTGGCGGATCACGGATAGGCCCGCAGCCAGTGCACGGTCGGCAGTACCATCGGTGCTACCGTCGTCCACAAGGATGACCTCAATGGGGTACGGGAGCGCATTTCGGAGCTGCTCGACACCCGCTAAGGTGATGTGCAGACGCCGGGCTTCTTGCCAGGCGGGAATGATGACAGACAACAGCATGGACTCAGTTTCTATCGCATTGGGGCTATCGTCGACGAAAAACACGAATTTTAAGTGTTGACACGTCAAATTTCACGTGGGACGATCTCGTCACTCCCGGCCCGTTTCTCACGCTGCCATTCTCCCTCCTGCTCCTTTCTCCCTTCCCGGAGCACACACGATGCCCACCCCGCTGCGCACAATGTTGAAGCTGATCCCTGCTGAAGTTGAGGGCCAAACTGCATCACCGTCGTCGGATCTGTCCTCCGTCGCCGGTGATGCAGGGAGTCAAATTTTACCCAGTGCCATGGAAGTGGCGCGCTGGCGCACCGAGGCCGATGCGCAGATGGAAGATCTCCTTACGCGTTTTGACGCGGCCATGGTCGGTGGTGTGGATCCTGCCCGCGTGTCTCACCAGTTGCTCCATGCATTCATGGACTGGACGCGCTCAAGCCTTCGGATCTTTCGTGTGCGACCGACGACTGAAGCACATCGGTCGGCCTGGTCTCGTGAGTATGCAGTATGGACTGGCCTCGCGGATCTGACCGCTCAAGATGCACCACGAGATCCAGCGGGTGTGGATCGATTCTTACGAATTTGGTTGGGCGTGGTGCACGAAGCAACGGCCACGGGAGAAGCGTGGATGTTCGTTCGATAGATCAGGGCTCCCCAATGATGTAGGATGGTGACGTGTCGGAGATGTCGGCGGTCATACAGGTGGAGTTGCCCTCAGGGGACGAACTCGCAATTATTCGATGGCGTTTTGGCCGCGGAGGCCCAGGTGTGCCACGGGTCGCCATTGTAGCGGGTATCCGTGGTGACGCCCCCGAGGGAATTCGTGTGGCCCACCAGGTTGCCCGCGCGCTGGAAAAGTTGGAAGACCGGCTCACGGGATTGGTCGATGTGTATCCATGCGCCAATCCTCTCGGTGCCCACCAGGGTTCTCGGCTGTGGCCTTTCTTTGACGTGGATCTCAATCGGTTGTTTCCCGGAAACGAACATGGGCACCAGCCCGACAGGGTGGCGCACGCTTTGTGTACGGACGTAAGAGGAGCCACGCAGGTCGTTGAATTGCGCGGAGCTCGTGAGGCATTCTCTGAAGTCATTCATGCACAAGTTCGCGAACGCGATGTGGCGTCTGCAGAGCTGGCAATGGGTGCAAATGCTGCGTTGGTGTGGGCGAGAAAGCCTGGACCGGCTGCCACCCGTACCTTTGCACACCAGTTTCCAGGTTCGATTGTCCTTGAAGGTGGCACAGGAAATCGGCTGACCAGCGGAGTGGGCAAGGATCTTGAGGAAGGTGTGATCCACCTGTTGGCTCAGGTGGGAGTCTTGGCAGAATCAGACTTACCGTTTCACTGGGCGGCCATGAATCGTCCTGTGATCGTGACCGACGAGCAGGTGTTTCGCGTTCGGGCAGAGAAGTCGGGACTCTTTCTTCCGGAATGTGGTGTTTGGAGCGAAGTGGAAGAAGGCGCAGTCTTGGGGACTGTCATTGATCCGGAGAGCGGAAACATTCGCGAGTCTGTGCTCAGTCCATGTGCGGGCCGGGTCATGGCGGTCCGTGAGCATCCTGTTGTTTATCCCGGCACCATGGTCGCGCGGGTGGTGATTGTATGAGTGTGGTGTTCAGTATTGATGCTCCGTATCGGGGTCAGTACGAGTTGCATCGGTTGACCTACGGGTCCGGTGGTCCATCGATTGCGATTGTTGCCGGCTTGCATGGCAATGAACTCAATGGAATCCATGCCGTGAACATGCTGAGCAAGATGCTGGCCGTTCAACGTCCCAAAGGTACGGTTCATCTTTTTCCATTGGTCAATACCTTTGGTGCAGACCAGGCGAACAAGCGCTGGCCGTATGACAATCAAGACATCAACCATGCCTTTCCAGGCGATCCCGATGGATCGGTTGTTCAGCGTATTGCGCATGCTGTTTTTATGTCTACCCATGCAGATGTCTGTGTCGACGTTCACTCTGGTGCGCCCCATGTTCGAGAGCTTCCGCAGGTGCGTGCACCGATGGGTGGAGAAGAACTTGAACTCGCGCGTGCGCTCAAGCTTCCGGTTGTGTGGCGTCGCCCGGGAATTCGATTGGAGCCAACCGGGCTAATCGGTGCTTGGCGAGCGAGCGGACGAAAAGCGCTTCATGTGGTGGGTGGTCGAGGCATTACGCTCGACAACAGACATGCCACAACCATGGCCAATGCATTGTCGAATTTACTGGGTCACTTGGGTATTTGCGCGCAGATGGACATGGGTGGAATGAACATCATGGCGGATGTCACGCATGCCGAGGTAGAAACTCATCGAGCGAGCTGTGGCGGATTCTTCGTGGCGGAGGTCCGGGTCGGCGACGCCGTCAAAGCCGGTCATCTGTTGGGTCACATTCAATCACCCATCGGTGGTGAGCGGTTGGATGAGATACGCGCCGGTAGAAGCGGAGTGGTCATGACGGTTCGCGCGTACCCAATGATTCATGCCGCTGAACTCTTGGTTCGGGTCGCGGGTACATCGTGAAGACCATCTTGGTAGCGGGTTTCGGCTCGTTCGAGCAAGTGATCAACAATCCGTCGGCATCCATTGCAGAGGCGCTCGATGGGTGTATGTACGGAGACATTCAAGTGGTCGGCCGCGAGATGCCCGTCAGCTATCAGCGGTCGATTGATGTGTGCTCGATGTGGCTGGAGTCCACAGGTGCGGTGGGCGTGGTGGGCATCGGGGTTGCGATACAACGTACGGAGGTCACCGTAGAGCGAACCGGGGTTCAACCGAAGACCGATGCGCGTGAGGACATCGATGGTCGAACGCCCGCGGCGAGTGAATTGGATTCACCCAAGATCGTTCAGTCCACAGTGGATGTGGAACGGATGGCGCGGAGTCTTGGCGCCATTGTCGGCGATGAAGCAGGTGAATATGTATGCAACGCGTGGTTGTATCAGGCGGTTCGTCGTTTTGATGTTCCGGTTGCATTCATCCATGTTCCGCCCCTGGGGCTAGATTCGGGTAGGTTGCTGACCACAATTCGAGATTTGTGGGGAGAATGACGTGGCAAAAGATTTTGATTCCTTGATGGCCCAGATGGGTGTAAAGCCCATGGACCAGGATAAGTTGTCTCCCCGAAAAACAAACCCGAGTGCACCAGCACGTACCAAAACCGTCACGCGAAAGGCGGGTGAGGCCAAAGCCCTTGGGATCGGGCCTCGTTATGAAGCCCTCCAACGAACATTGGATGTGGCCAAGGAAGAACGTTCGGCTGCCGAAGCCAAAGTGACGCTTCTGAAGAAAAAAGTGAGGCGACTGAAAAAGGAAAATTCAGCGCTTGAGGAACGGCTTGAGACCCCGCGAGCGACGGTCGCGCAAACCTTGGCGGACTGGGGGTTTGCGACTGCAGATGAACGGGGTGCTTTTCTTCGCTTGGATGGATGGCTTGAACGAATCATCGCGCATCCCAGTTTGAGCGAAGACCATGGACTGAAAACAGAGATTGAACAGACATTGGTTCGCGTGTGCTCTCGGTGCGAGGCGCCGCCAAAGAGAACCATACTTCGGGTCCAGCCCCAAGGATGCATTGTGTGTGGTGGGGTGGATGTATCGTCGGCCGCTCGACGGTTTACCGATGCGGCATTGGTCAATGGTCGTCTGCGTGTAATTTTGGTGGGTCGGAGTGCATCTCATCACCGGATGGTACGTCGATACGTTGGAGACAAGCGCATGGTTCTGACCCATGTTCCAGGAGATGTGCGCCGCGACCTGGCTGCGGCACAGACGGATGTGGATCATGCGGATGCCGTTGTGATCTGGGACGATTCGAGCCTCCCCGCTGAACTTCTGGCCATCTACCAAGGTGCTTCCCGTGTGGGAATTGTCCCGGCTGGCCCCATCGGTACGTTGCTTCAAGCGGCCAGTGAGATCATCTCAAAAGATTGACGGGCTCCTAGAATCTGTCCACAATCAGTGCCATGAACATCGCCAAGAAGTTTCGCCGTCGCGTGTCCGACACGCTGTATCGGATGGGTCCAGCTCAGTATTACCAGCCAGCGTACGCGCACATTGCGGCAGCGATTGGATTGAAAGATGGAACCATGCTGGATGTGGGGTGTGGACCGGGTTGGTTGTGTATGCACGTAGCCGCTGGAAAACCCAACATTGATGCGGTCGGAATTGATCACAGTGCCACAATGGTCGAGACGGCCACACGAAACAAGGGTCCGCGGTTGAATATCACGATCCGCGAAATGAGTGGTGAGCAAATCAAGTTCCCATCGGCCACCTTTGATGTGGTGACCGCCGTTCAAACGGCACACCACTGGGCAGATGCATGTGTAATTGTTTCCGAGATTTACCGGGTCATGAAGCCAGGGGGCCGATTCTATTTGTACGAAGCCTCTCGAGAGAGGACGTCGGTACCCGATGGCTGGATATCTCGACGGTCAGGCTGGCCCCCGAACGCCGTCGTTACGGCTGGCTGGAAACGATTCGGGATGGATACGGATGAATGGGCAAGTCTGGAACGGGTGGTCAGAGAATTTGATTTTTCCAACATCATCTCCGATGAGCATGGGTTTTATCGTCGCTTGGTGGCCTACAAATGATGTTGGCCTGGGTGTTGGCCGTCGGTTGTCAGGACTTGACGCCCGGAGAATGGGTGTTGGGCGATGAAATCGCAGCCATTGTGATGACTGGGCAGGCCGGGTACGGGCGGTCTGTGGCAGTTCAGGATGAACGCATCCTTGTAGGAGACGCATTGCACATGGGCTCTTGGACTGATGGGCTCACGCGTATCGGCGGCGCCAAAGCACGTCGGGTTGGGTTTGTTGGTACAGAACCATGGGTTTGGCTGAGCAGTCAGACGGTTGCCTGGGGTGAGGAGTTGCAGGAGACGATGGGGGTTGGCGTTGCCACTTCTGTCGACCGTTGCCCGGATGGGACATTTGTACTGACCGATGGGGTGGGGGAGTCTGTGGCCTGCTCTACTCAGGGCGTTCTTCGAACACGCTGCACGGATGAACGCTGCGTGGTTCAAATTGATGGGGGTCCCATTCTCGATGAGGTCAGTCCTGGCGGCGCTGTCGCCTGGCAAGATGGCCGGGCCTGTTGGGGTGATCCACAGTTGGCGAATGAAGAGGCCACCGGCCGAGTCGCGTGTGACGATGGCCTGGAACAATTCGGGCTCATCGGAGACCATCTGGGTCTTAGCATTGGTGGGGGGCGTGCCGCGGGTCGCTTTAATCGACATATTATTCCGCCTCGTCTGCGCATCGTACCCTTGGGTGAAGGGCCTGTATGGCTTGTGGACCGGGCGGCCGAAAACAGTCGGGTCAGTTTGAGTTCAGACGAACACCATACGGCGGTGGGCGTACCTGCCTTTCGACAAGGTCCGACTTCGGGGCGGATCTACCTTGTGGAGCGTCCATGAATACGGCTCGTCTACCACAGGTTTTTTGGGCATTTGTCATTCTACTCGGCGTTTCAGGGCTGGGTAGTGTGGGGACGCTGGCCGCACTTGAACAGCCCATGTCTATCGATGCGGTTCCATCCGACCCCGCTGTTTTATTGGGTCTGGTGTTCTCCTCTGCAGTCGGTCTTTTGGTTGCGTTGACCTATGGGGTTCGCGCAAGTGGTTGGCAGTGTGTACGGATGTCTCCAATGCCCATCCACACGCTGTCATGGGCGATGGCATTGGTTCCATTGGCTCTGTTCTTGAGCTACAGTTGGACGCTGTTTCTCGAGACATGGGCCGGCCCTATTTCACCCCAGTTGTTTGTACAGGGGGTTCTCGAGGCCGATGACCCTCGGGTATGGGCGGTGGCGGGATTTTACGCTGTCGTGGGCGCCCCCATTCTTGAAGAGGCTCTCTTCCGGGGGTTTATGTTGCCCATCATGATCGAGCGTGTCGGACGTTGGCCGGGAATTGTTCTCAACGCCGCCCTGTTTGGCCTGATTCATTCTGCGGACCCCTGGGCCATCGTTCCGGTGTTTGGCGTCGGTGTGATGGCGGCTTGGTTGCGCGATAAGTCGGGTGGGATTGGCGTTGGGGTGGTGTTTCACGCGACCAACAATCTGTGTGCCCTCATGTTGGTTAGCGTCGGCTACTGATCGTCGGCAGGTGGCTGCTTGATCACCGATACACCCTGGCTGGAAGCAGCCACAGCTCCCTGTTCCATGGTTGCGAAACCAATGAAAGAGCCTGGCAGGCGAGCCACGACCTGGCCTTCCGCGAGGTCGACAACGACGGTGTGTGTGGCTGGTGGCCGGTGTAGGGAATGGATGGCTTCATCGCCAATCGGATCGAGTTCAGCCGGTGTGGCGATGGGTCCTCGATCATAGTCGAGCAACTGATATTCGGGTGCAGTACCGCCCAACTCAGCCACCAAATATCGACCATCTTGGCTGACGAACAATCCGAGTGCTGCCTCACCAAGGCGTATTCGCCAATTGGTCTCTAAACTGTTGGGCTGAAACGCCACCAACTCTGGATTGGGCCAGACAATCATGTAGGCTTCTTGACCCGTCGGGTGGAGGGCCATCACACGTGGATACAAGATGTTTTCGGGGGCGGGAGCCTGCCGCGCCACGACAACCTTTCCACCTACGCGCATGACACGGCTTGTGTGTGGGGTGAGGCCGCGAACCAACCGAAGGCTGCCACCATCGGGTGCCGGAATCTCAGCACAGAATGGGCTCCGCCAGGTGTTGGCAATTTGACGATTCCACCGTTCTGCGAGCGGTAGTGGCTCCGAATTGATGGCCCATGTGGTGTTGTTTGGGACGTCATGTTCGGATGGGGGGGCTTCCTCAACGCTTTCAGTCAGCGTATCCAAGGCATACATTCCGTTCATGGTTTGGATACTGCATGCTGGCCCATCACAGATGAGGCCTGTGACTTGATTGAGTGGTGAAACCTGCGCGTATTGGTGTGCTCCTTGGTGCCCTGCATCCGTTGCTTGAGATGCGGGTCGTCCGGCACAAGCAAGTGTCATCAAGGCGAGCCAAATCACAGGTAGTTCCTCATTAGAGCGACAAATTTGCTTCAGGTCATGCAAGCGTATGCCGAAGACGACAATGGTGCCGGTGCGAGTCACACCGGGAGACTCACCAACTCGAACCTGGAACTGTTGTGGAAGAATCGATTGAAGTCCTTGTGGACGTCCACCGTATCGAGCGCCTGATGACCCGTCACGGCTTGAATCGCTCTACTGCGACTCAAATTGTACAGGGCAAGCTCTGTATCGATGGTGTCCTTCATCGGCGTCGTCGGCGGGCTCATCTGCGGAAATATCGAGAGCGCAGTATCCTGGATCGTGCTGTCCGCGATGGTCGACCCAGGATGTTCGCATTGCATGGACGGAATGTAGTGATCGTTCGGGTGAAGGCCGTTCGGGCATATGAAGTGGACGTTCTCCACTTGGGGTCGGACATGAAGCCGCTTGGTGAGATTGAAACGATTCACAAGTTGCAGTTCAAATTTGGCGCATATTTCGACCACGCACAAAAAATGCACGAAAGAATTTCAGTGTGTTTGGTTACGAATGAAGAGGCCGCTCCAATCACCAAACCTCAGCACAGGTATGCGATTTCGGATCGGAAACTGTTTGGTTGGGTCGATGCCAGTAGCCACATATGTGTCAAGACTCTCGAAGGAGAGATGGTCACAGCCCCCCTTTCCTGGATAGGGCGATGGGAGATCGGTCTCGACGTTCATGGCGTCGAGCTCGTAGTGTTTCGACACGCTCTCGCCAATATCCAGGGGTTCAAATGGGCTTTCTCAAAGGCCGACTGACTTTTCGCCGCTACCGGGTCATAGACCCTTTGCCCGATGACTTTCGAGACAGGTTTGAAGAAGCACTGACCGATCAGGCTTTTCGTGATCCAGGCTCGGTGTCGAAGGGCGAAGAGACTGTGGGGTGGGTCCGTACGGACAATCTCTTGGAAACGGATTTCAGCAATCGCGACAAGTGGTTGTATACCCACTATCTGATGGCTGGGATGCGGATCGACAAGAAGTCGCTTCCGACACCGCTTGTTCGGGCCATGATTGAACAGCGTATTGAAGCGTGGTGTGAAGAAAATGGACGTGCACGGGCTCCAGCCAGTGTGCGCAGCGACATTCGGGTCAACATCGAAAACGATCTATTGGCCAGAACCCTCCCCACGGTCAAGATGATTCCATTCTGCTGGAACCTGCCCGAAGGATGGTTGCTTTTTGAGAACACCAGTGACCGGATCAACGATCGCTTTAGAACGTTGTTTCGCAATTCTTTTGGCGTGACGCTCGAAGCCTTCACGCCATTGGATTTTCTTGTCGAGACACCAGAACTTGTGGATCCGCTTGCCGCTGTCGGCATGACCGTGATGGGTGGGGGTGCATCATGACGGAATCATTGCCTCATCTTTCGACAGAGTTTTTTACATGGTTGTGGTGGGCGTCTGAACAGGGCGGCGGTCGACTGACAGTGGACGGTGAAGAAATCATTCTCTGGGTGGATGATCGTTTGGCATTTCGTCTTCCGTCGGAGGATGCATCTCGTGCGGTTTTGACGGGTGCGGATACTGCTCGTGCTGCAGAAGCCAAGGCTGCTTTGGCTGCAGGCAAGGTCATCAAAGAAGTTCGGTTGCGTATTCAATGGGACGACCGCGAATACGGTGTGACACTGAAGGGTGCCCGCCTAGACGTGGGCGGCTTGGTCCTCCCTGCGTTGCCTGAAGATGGAGATGAACAAGATCGCCTAATGATACGAATGGAGGCGATTGAGGCTTTGTGGGCTGTGTTGGGTGCATTGTACCGTCGCTTTGCGGCTGTTCGAGTGGCCGATGACTGGCACCAGGAAGTGGTTCCAGGTATCGAACGATGGTTGAAGGGCCAAGCTTGAACTTGGCCGCTTGCCTTGAACGTGGGACGTGATACTTCGGTCACCCCAAATTGCAGATACGCGCGGTTAGCTCAGTTGGATAGAGCGCTGGCCTCCGGAGCCAGAGGCCGCAGGTTCGACTCCTGCACCGCGCACCATTTACCTCAAGGAGAACCCATGACTGCACTGTTGTTGGCCCTCACACTCTCTGCAAATGCACAGACCCCTGTGAACAACACCATGGCACGTTCTGGTTCCGTCAACGCGGAACATACCGGCGGGCCCTTTGGTTTAGGTCTGGGACTTGGTGCCCCCACGGGACTCACTGGAAAACTCTGGATGGGTGATTGGTCTGCATTGCAGTTTTCAGTCGGTGGTGACATCGGGGTCTTCAATGATGTGGCCGCTGTGGCCGATTACGTGTTTCAGTTCCGGCCCTTCGATACGGGTGAGCCAGATATCAGCGTGCCGCTTCACATCGGTGCTGGAGTAAACGTCGGTGGAAATCTCTACGAGAACATTACCGGTGTGTGGCGTGTCGGCCCTCGGCTGGTGATGGGCATAAGCGTCATGATGAAGACGCTTCCCATCGATATCTATGTCGAGACAGCACCGACCGTGTATGTCGTCGATTCCTTTGGTGTGTCGATGGATGGCCAAATCGGCATCCGTCACTACATGTAGGTTCCCCTTGCGCGTTTCTTTCTGGGGTGTACGGGGGTCGATTCCCACTTCCGGGCAATCTACGGTCCGGTATGGTGGTCATACTTCGTGCGTGTGTGTCGAATCGGAGGGCAACCCTCCATTGGTGTTCGATATGGGGACCGGCGCCCGTTTACTTGGACGGAAGTTGGCCCAAGATAAAGTTGATCGGATCTACGTGGTTCTGAGTCATACCCACATCGACCATATCTACGCGTTGCCGTATTTCGACCCTGTTTTTTCCCCCAACACTCGTGTGCACATAGGGGTACCAGCGGATTCTGCAGGTGAGGCCCGTTCCCGTATTGGGAAATATCTAAATGGTTTGCTTCACCCCTTGCGGCTCGATGACTTGGGTGCCCGACTTCAATTTTATGGGATGCCTGCGGGGCAGTCCTTGGAGGTGGGCCCGTACACGATAGAGACGCTTCGGTTGCTTCATCCTGGTGGGACCATGGGATATCGCGCCAGTCTTGGCAAGAGCAGTGTCTGCTACTTGACGGATACTGGTCCGTTGGCCCGTCCCGATGAAGGAATCATCGTGGGAGAGAGCCCGACATCCTTGGAGCAAGACCTTCTCCACCTGGTTCGGGATGCAGATGTATTGGTGATGGATGCCACCTTTGACCAAGACGAATATTTTGAGAAGATGAACTGGGGACATTCGTACCCCGAATATATTGTTGCCATTGCACAGCTAGCCGGTGTGAAGAGAGTGGCCCTGTTTCATCACAGCCCAGATGCCACCGACGATGACCTCGACGTGGTAAGCGATAAATGGAAAGACCACAGGGCACCCGAGGTGGTGGTGGCAAAGGAGGGGATGGTTATGGACCTGGAGGGGTAGCTTCATATATCGACGTTACGGTCGTGCAGAGTGCCCTTGCTGGATTCGTGGTGCTTGTGCTGGCCGGAGGGGTGAAGTGCGTCTTCAACCGACTGTGGCAGAAAACCTTGTTGGTCACCGCTTCCGATGCATTGAACGGCGCAGCGAGACTGGGTCTCAGTGTGCAGCCCTTGGGGCTCGGCCCAATCGTCGTTGCCCGTGGTCATGTTGATGGTCAGCCCGTGCGCATCGAGTGGCGTGGTGGCTGGAAAGGCGAGACTACGCACCTTCGGAAAGATCGGAAGACCCATCAAATCCGCTTGATTCGTAGCAGAGAACAGCTTGAAATCGCACTCTTTGGTGAAGAGTAGGGTCGGTGGTGAGTCGCCTTATGCGATGCTGATGTCGTCGTTTAGGTACACATCTTGAATGGCATTGAGTAGTGCAATCCCTTCCGCCCGTGGCTTTTGGAACGCCTTTCGTCCACTGATGAGACCCATTCCGCCTGCACGTTTGTTGATAACCGCGGTTTGTACCGCTTGGTTCAGGTCGTTGCTACCGGATGCGCCCCCCGAATTGATGAGACCGATTCGGCCCATAAATCCATTCGCAACCTGGTAGCGACAGAGATCGATGGGGTGATCGGAGGCGAGTTCAGTATAAATCCGTTCGTCCAGCTTTCCGTAGCTCGAGTCACCGGCGTTCAGTGCCTTGTACCCATAGTTGGTGGTGGGCAGCTTTTGCTTCACAATGTCGGCCTCGATGGTCGCTCCAATGTGGTTGGCCTGTCCGGTCAGATCGGCTGCTGCGTGGTAATCCTGGCCGTCCTTTTTGAAGCCGGGACTGCGTAGATAGCACCACAAGATTGTGGCCATTCCAAGCTCATGCGCATGAGCGAATGCTTGAGAAACCTCTTGAATCTGGCGACCAGAATCTTCTGAGCCAAAGTAGATGGTCGCGCCAACGGCCGTACAGCCCATTTCCCATGCTTGCTCGATTTGAGCGAACATGATCTGATCAAAGGTATTGGGCATCGTGAGCAATTCGTTGTGATTGATCTTCAAGATAAAAGGAATCTTATGCGCATATTTTCGCGCCACTGTACCGAGTGCACCGTAGGTCGTGGCCACCGCATTGCAGCCACCTTCGATGGCGAGTTCCACGATGTTTTCTGGATCAAAATAATCGGGATTTTTGGCGAAGCTGGCGCCACCTGCATGCTCGATCCCCTGATCGACCGGCAGGATTGAGACGTAGCCCGTTCCACCCAACCGCCCGTGGCTGAATAGACGCTGTAGTGAGCAAAGCGTTTGAATATTTCGGTCACTGGGGCCAAAGGTGCGATCGACCCAGTCTGGACTGGGGAGATGCAGCCGTTCTTTGGAGATGGTGGTGCAGGTGTGGTTGAGCAGGTCATCCGCGTTGCACCCAAGGATTTCAGTGATCTTGTCGATGGACATACTGGCTCCAGTTGAGACGGCGCACATTTAAGCCGACAAACCGGGATAAACAACCATATGCCTCATGCATCTCACAGATTGGATTTACTCGTCGTGGCTTCTCAGCCCTCCCAAATGGTGGATGAAGAGCGTGTGAAGGCTTTGTTTCACGGCTGGAATGTGAACGAGTTGGGTCAGTCGGACCACCTCGATCAGGTCATAGAGGGCGGATGTGCACGGGTATGGCTGGACCGACCGGGGCGTACCATCTTGTATGCCAACCTCAGCGGCGGGTTTCGGGCGCAGTGTGCTGGGTGTGGACACAATCTCGCGGGGCCTTTTGGGGTCGCATACCGAGCATGGAAGCTTGGGGCTTCTCGCAGCTTGGTTTGTCCTGGCTGTGGTTCGGATCAGCCGCTCGAAACCGTTGTGCTCAAACCACCCGGTGCATTCTCGCCTTGGGCGATTGTCTTCTCGGATGTGGAAAGCACCACATTGAATGTTGAGGCCCAACAGGAAATCGAAGCTGCTGTTGGAGACTATCGGGTGATCTTGCGCCGGCCTTAGGCTTCGGGTTGCTCGGCCAGATTTTGTCCCATCAGCAATGTTTGCTGCTCATGGTCGAAGTTGTGGGGGTCCCAGTGTGCTCGGCAGCGTGCTTCGTAGGCATCGGTTTCTCCGACCAGCACCCGTGGTCCACGATTCACCAGTCGCTGAGAACGGTCGGCGGGATTTCCACAAACGACGCAGATGGCCAGTTGCTTGGTGATGTACTCAGCCACTGCGAGGAGATGGGGGATAGGCTCGAACGGTTTTCCGAGGTAGTCCATATCGAGTCCAGCGACGATCACGCGCCGGCCACTGTTGGCCAGCTCTTCGCAGACCAAGACCAGTTCCGGGTCCAGAAATTGGGCCTCATCAACGCCCACCACTTGGGCTTCTCCGACGAGATCGCGAATCTCAGCAGCCCGTTGAATATTAAAGGAGCGCATGCGCTGGCCGGAGTGAGAGCCGACACTGTCTTCGGAGTATCGCTTGTCAATCCCGGGCTTAAACACCACCACGGATTGTTTTGCGTACTGTGCTCGGCGTAAACGACGGATCAATTCCTCAGTCTTACCGCTGAACATGCAGCCGGTGACGACTTCTATCCAACCGATGTCACGTGGGAGCAGATGGGGTTGCATGGACGACCGGTAACGCGGGGTCTCAATACCCGCGAGCGAACGGCCGATCAATCGTTTACACTTGGCACTGCTGGTGCGGGTTCCTGCACTGTAGGAGGAGAATCTCATGATAAATATGAATTTGAACACACCGATGATGGCCGCGCTCATGGTGGGCGGGTTGAGTGGTTGTGATGCGATTAATAAGTTGAAGGATGCGCTCGATGGCGGCCCACAAATCTCGTATTGTGAAGCGGTGTGCGACTGGGCAGTCAGTTGTGCTGATGAGGACGGAAGTAGTTCTCTCTCTGCTGACGAGATGATGACGGCCTGTCTGGATGCAACCCACGATTCCGATGCAGCCTGTGACGATGCCGAGAGTGGCGATCTGAGCGTGGACAAGTCGTTGATTTTGACGGAATGCACCAACGCAGTAGACGCGATGGATTGTTCGGGTCTGACGGGTTCCGCATCCGACGTAGGCTCGGGACGTCCCCCAGAGGTGATGTGTATTGCAGGCTATGGTGGTGTGGATGATGTGACTGGATTGGATTTCAGTGATCCGACATCGTTGGCGGATGTGGGGGCCTATGAGACCTACAACGAAGCCCGCAATGCTGTGATGAAAACAGGTGCTGAAATGTGTGATGATGTAGCGCAGTCCATCTGCGATGCCTTGGTTGGATGCGCCTCGTCAACCACCGACATGGAAGGCAGTGAAGCGGAAGAGTTGTTGATGGAGCAATGCAACAGTGCCTTCGATGGCTTTGTTTCGAGCTGCAAAGACAAGGGCTTGTACGATCAAAGTCTTCCCATCGATATGAACTTGACCCGCTGGGCGGCCGACGATTGCGTGGAAGGCTTTGCAGAAGCGGATGCCTGTGATGTCACCGCATGGCCTTTGGAGTGTGCTGCT
>Ga0315320_10001680_pt1 | contig 18366 bp, 17 predicted proteins | sample M140m21515metaG_FD_203458 | JGI IMG/M metagenome (GOLD analysis project Ga0315320, IMG submission 203458) | Ammonia-oxidizing marine archaeal communities from Monterey Bay, California, United States - M1 40m 21515 | ecosystem: Environmental > Aquatic > Marine > Coastal | place: USA: California... | reverse complement strand
ATTGTTTAACCTGTTAGAGGCGGCGATATTAGGATGAAACAGCCGTTGAAGTCAACTTAATTAAAAATTTGACAGACTATTCTAGCCTGTGGATAAGTTTGCAAAACCCGCATATACTCAATCTAAAATATAATATTTAAAACAATCTCTCACCGTATAACGCTATGCATGATCAAATTTGGCAACAATGCTTGAAACAGCTCGAAATAGAGATGGATTCCCAAGGATTTAATACTTGGATTGTTCCTCTCCAAGCCCTTGAAAAGAATGAAAAATTAAATATTTTTGCTCCTAACCAGTTTGTTTTTGATTGGGTTAAAGATAAACATTTTGACCGAATCAAAGATATTGTTTTATCTTCTTCTGAAAACAATTACGAGGTTGGTTTATTCATAGGTAGTGCGCCATTACAAAAGGTTTTGCCAACAAGTGGAACTAGTGAAAAATCTACTCAAAAGACCGCCGTTAGAAAACCTTCACAAAACTCTGGCCTCAGGGCAGAACTTAATTTCGACTCTTTTGTGGAAGGCAAATCGAACCAATTGGCTAGAGCAGCGGCTTTGCAGGTGTCTAATAACCCAGGAAAGGCATATAACCCCCTATTTATCTCCGGCGGTGTCGGTTTAGGTAAAACTCACCTAATGCATGCTGTTGGAAATCTTATTACTCAAAATGGTCGTGATTTAAAGGCTATTTATCTTCATTCGGAAAGATTTGTTGCTGATATGGTTAAAGCTTTGCAACATAATAAAATTAATGAGTTTAAACGCTATTATCGCTCAGTCGATGCACTGTTGATAGATGATATTCAGTTTTTTTCAGGAAAAGATCGCTCCCAGGAAGAGTTTTTCCATACTTTTAATGCGCTTTTAGAAGGTGACCAACAGATAGTTTTAACCTGTGATCGGTATCCTAGGGAAGTGGCCGGCGTTGAGGAAAGACTGAAGTCACGTTTTGGGTGGGGCCTAACTGTCGCGGTGGAGCCCCCAGAGCTTGAAACTAGGGTAGCTATTTTAATGAAAAAAGCTAGTCATAACAAAGTGGATTTGCCTCATGAGGTAGCATTTTTCATAGGAAAACGCTTTCGATCAAATGTTAGAGAGCTCGAGGGAGCGTTGCATAGAGTGGTAGCAAACGCTCACTTCACTGGAAGTTCAATTACCTTGGATTTCGCAAAAGAAGCGCTCAAAGACTTATTGGCTATGCAAGATAGATTAGTAACTATCGAAAATATACAAAAAACCGTGGCGGAGTATTATAAAATAAGGGTATCCGATTTATTGTCTAAGCGAAGAAGTAGATCCGTGGCTAGGCCCAGGCAGGTAGCAATGACTTTGTCTAAAGAATTAACAAATCATAGTCTCCCAGAAATAGGGGATGCTTTCGGAGGTCGGGACCATTCAACGGTAATACACGCAAATAAAAAAATTGCCGAACTGAGATCATCAGATTCTAAAATAGAGGAAGATTACGCTAACTTAGAGCGAATCTTAACATCATGAATAAAAGCTGTGTATAAACAAGGTATAAGTTCTAACGTGCTAAAAGTGACTGTTTTTGTCAACAGAGTACTAACATAAAAGACACAATTTCAAAAGAAATAAAAAGAGGTAAGCTATTAATTTAAATAAGAAAAAATGTTATCCCCGTTTTTTCTTTAGCTAATAGTAATAATAATATGAATATACAAATACCTACTAATATATTGTTACCTGTACTTCAATCCAGTGCGTCCGTACTAGATCGAAAGCATAATCAACCTATACTGTCGAACTTATTGCTGGAATTTAATAACGGTCATCTTTTGATAACAGCAACTGATCTAGAGCTTGAACTATCAAGTACATTAGACATTAGCAGCAGCGAGGATGGAGAGTTGGCAATTCCTGCGCGCAAATTGCTTGATATCTGCCGAGCATTGCCAGCTGAGTCAAAGTTAAAAATTTCTAAACAAGAAAATCAAGTAAAAATTACTTCGGGTAAAAGTAGGTTTATGTTGTCTACGTTGCCCGCGAAAGAATTTCCTAAGATGAATGATGAGGATCACACCCAGAAGTTAGAGATAGATAGGGTATCTTTAATCAATCTTTTTAATAACACCAATTTTGCCATGGCATCCCAGGATGTTAGATATTATTTAAATGGATTACTCGTCGAAGTTACTAATAATAGCATAAGAACTGTGGCTACCGATGGTCATAGATTAGCGCTCGCTGATGTAGAGTTTTCTAATAAAAATTCTATTGACATTAGTATGATTATACCTCGGAAAGGAGTGCTAGAGTTACTTAAGTTATTGGCCGGAAGTGATGAAAAAACCGTAAGTTTTTCAATAGGAAACAACGGTATAGGCGTTACTGTTGGCTCCCAGATCATGAAAATAAAGCTTTTGGAGGGGAATTTCCCAGACTATAAGAGAGTAATTCCAAAGGAAAGTAACAATTTTATGTTAGCTGATAGGGAAGAATTGAAAAGCGTATTAACTAGAACATCGATATTATCTAATGAAAAATTTAGGGGTATAAGACTAACTTTGAACGAAAATTTGGTGAAGGCGATAGCACATAATCCCGAAAAAGAAGAGGCGGAGGAAGATTTAGAAGTCAAATATACGGGTGATGACTTAGAAGTAGGATTTAATGTTGCTTATCTTTTAGATGTTTTGGGAATATTGAAATGCAAAAATGTGCGCTTGGATGTGATAGATGCGAACAGTAGTTGTTTGATTACAGATCCAGAGAAATCAGACGCGAAATATGTCGTAATGCCTATGCGCCTATAAGATCAATTTGGAGATGTTATTAAAAACAGTCCAAATTAATAACCTACGTTGCTTTGAACGTCTGGATTTAACATTGGGAAAGAAAAATACCATTATATCGGGCGGAAATGGGACTGGAAAAACTACCGCGCTGGAGGCGATTAGCTTAGTCTGTCAAGGAAAATCGTTCGTTTCAAATAGATCTGGAGATATTGTTAGAAGAGGGTCGTCGGGAGCGTCGGTTATCGCTGCAGGGGAAACGGGTATAAGCGATCCCTTGAACATACATGTGAGGAAAAAAGGCGTAAAAACTGAGATTTCTTTGAATGGTAACCCAATAAAAAAAGCCTCGGAGTTAGCAAGAAGCGCACCGGTTATAGTGATTACATCTCATGCCGCTACATTGTTGACCGAAGGGCCGGACAAACGAAGGGCTCTCCTAGATAAAACAATGTTTCACGTGGAACCAAATTACATCGAAGAGTGGAAGAAATATAGACGCGCGCTAAGACAAAGAAACCAATTAATTCGCGGAAGAAATCTCAGAAAAGTTCACAGGGCTTGGAATGAGCAATTGATACTTATTGGTGAAGAAATAGATAGAAAAAGGGAAGACATTGTGCTCAGGTTAAATGCTGAGCTTAAGAGTAAAACCATAAGCAAATTTTTCGGGGGATTGTTTTTTCGTTATTCGCCTGGTTGGAATAGGGAGAAAGGCTATCGGTTGTGTTTATCGCAATCGTGGGAAAAGGATGAGCAGCTTGGCTATACCACGGTTGGCCCGCATAGGGCGGATCTTGCTCTTTGTGATAAAAATGGACCAGTCGTGCGGAATTTAAGTGGCGGACAGTCAAAATTCTTAGTGTGTTTCGTTTTGTGCAGTTTGGCGAAGTATATTTTTAAGGAGACCGCAAAAAAACCTCTTGTTTTGGTGGATGATATTGCCGCTGAATTGGATGATGTGTTTATTACTTCGGTTTTAAATATGCTTTTGAAGCAAGAGGGACAAGTAGTGTTAACATCTATTCGGTCAGCGGAACTTGTTGGTTTTAGTAAAAATGTGGATGCTGTATTACAATTGAATCAAACACAGTATAAAGACCATGATTAAATGGAGTAATCAATGACTTATAGCGCTGAAAACATCAAAGTGTTGAAAGGCTTGGATGCGGTCAAGAAGCGGCCGGGAATGTATATTGGTGACACAGATGATGGAACAGGCTTGCATCATATGGTTTTTGAGGTTGTAGATAACAGTGTTGATGAGGCTTTGGCCGGCCACTGCACAGAGGTTAAAGTGTCGATAAATATCGATGGTACCGTTCTGGTGGCCGACAATGGTCGAGGAGTTCCGGTTGACTTTCACGAGGAAGAACAAAGATCCGCAGCAGAAGTAATTATGACTACTTTGCACGCTGGCGGTAAATTTGATCCTAATTCCTATAAAGTGTCAGGGGGGCTTCATGGGGTCGGTGTCTCTGTGGTGAATGCGCTGTCATCTGAGTTGACGCTTACAGTGCATAGAGACGGAAAAATATGGGAACAACATTATTCAGAGGGGGATCCTCTAGACAAGCTTAAAGATATAGGTATAACCGAGGAGACAGGAACGTTAGTGCGCTTTCGCCCGAGTGATAAAACTTTTACGAATACTGTTTTTGTATATGAGATCTTAGAGCAGCGGCTGAGGGAGTTAGCTTTCTTGAACTCTGGGTTGCAAATAGTTTTGTTCGATGAACGTACTGACAAAAAAGAAGTTTTCAAATACACCGGGGGCATAGGTGTTTTTGTTGATTACTTAAATAAAAGCAAGGTGATATTGCATCCGAGCGTCATTTATATTACATCTGAGAAAGAAGACATTGTTTTAGAACTTGCTTTACAGTGGACTGATGCTTATCACGAGAGCATCGGCTGTTATACGAACAATATCCCCCAAAAAGATGGCGGCACACATTTATCTGGACTGAGGGGTGCACTAACTAGAACATTAAACCAGTTCATAGAGAAAACGGGGGTAGCCAGCAAAAATAAAACTGCGATCACAGGAGACGATGTAAGGGAGGGATTAACCGCAATCCTGTCTGTTAAGGTTCCTGACCCCAAGTTTTCTTCACAGACTAAGGACAAACTAGTTTCCAGCGAAGTAAAGGGAGTAGTGGAAACAATTGTGTCTGAAAAACTTAATGACTTTTTGCAAGAAAACCCGCAAGACGCAAAAACAATTGTAGCCAAAATAATCGAGGCTGGCCAGGCTAGAGAGGCGGCCAGAAAGGCAAGAGAACTCACGCGAAGGAAAACGGCGTTGGATATAGCTGGATTGCCGGGGAAGTTGGCTGATTGTCAGGAAAAAGATCCAGCAAAATGCGAGATTTTCGTTGTGGAAGGGGACTCAGCTGGCGGATCCGCCAAGCAGGGGCGAGATCGGAAGAATCAGGCGATTTTACCGTTGAAAGGAAAAATTCTAAACGTAGAAAAAGCCCGTCCTGATAAGATGCTTTCTTCGGTAGAAATAGGTAATTTAATTACGGCATTAGGGTGTGGGATACGCGATGAGTTTAACTATGATGCGCTTCGGTATCATAAAATAATAATCATGACCGATGCTGATGTTGATGGCTCTCACATCAGAACGTTATTACTAACCTTTCTTTATCGAAATTACCCGAAATTAGTAGATGCTGGCCATATTTATATCGCCCAACCGCCCCTATACAAAATTAAAAAAGGTAAAGCAGAACATTACTTAAAAGATGATGTTGAACTTAATGCTTATTTCATGAGTGCTGGCACTGAGGGCGTACAAATTGATTTGAAAACAAGTGTGTTAGGAACAGAGCAAATCAATGAATTAGGTAAAGAGTTTTTGGTCTTAAATAATCTACAAGCAAGGTTGGCGAGGCTCTACCCTGAAAGCATATTGACCGCATTAAGGGCGACCCCTGCATTTGTTCCGGAAACAGACATAAAAGAGGAAGCAGTAGCTAATTGGGCCAAAGAGTTTGAAAAACAGCTACTAACAGTATTAGGGGATGGCGGGAATTTAAACTTAGAATTAGATTATGACAGCAGTAGTTCCTTTCAAATCAACCTGGATTTTTTTACGAACGGATCTTCGAATTCCTTACAGCTAAAACGAGAAACACTTTTGAGCCCCGAGATGAAAGAGTTGAGCCGCTTGGGTACTTTACTTGATGGGGTCTTGGCCGGAGAATCAGCGATCAAAAAATCTGATGGGTCTGAAGAGCAAATTACTAGTCTTTATGATGCATTTGTAAAAATGTTGGCTGCAGCTCAAAAAGGATTCTATGTGCAGCGTTATAAAGGTTTGGGGGAAATGAACCCAGAACAATTATGGGAAACTACGATGAACGAAGAAACCCGTACAATATTGCAAGTTGGGGTGCAGTCTGCGTTTGCGGCCGATAAGTTGTTTAGTGACCTGATGGGAGATGAAGTAGAGCCTCGCCGAGAATTTATCGAAAAGCACGCCCTATCCGAAGTCAACATTGATATATAGTTTCGTAAAAGTAGGCGCTCACTTTCCAGTTTTGGTTTGTTGATTGTATAGGAGTTGCTTTTTCGTCGAGCAATGGTACACTTTTTATTAAATTAAATAGTTTACGAAGCGCCGCTGTTTATCGGTTGGCAATTAAGGGGTGTTGGCATGGTTTCCGTCCAGAACATATCGAAAGCGGGTATAGCAGATCAAGAATTGTGGAGTAAGCAGCAAGCCGAGAAATTGTTTGACCTGCCCTTCAATGATTTGTTATTCAAAGCGCACACTGTACACAGGGAGAGTTTTGATCCAAACGAGGTACAATTAAGTACGCTATTAAATATCAAAAGCGGTAAGTGTCCGGAAGATTGCTCCTACTGTCCCCAAAGCGTTCGTTTCGACACGGATGTCGAAGTGACTCCGGTTTTGGATAAAGAGACGGTGTTAGAATCTGCTAGAGCCGCGCAAGCTGCTGGGGCAACTCGATTTTGCATGGGCGCTGCTTGGAGATCTCCTAAGGATAAGGATCTAGATGCTGTCGTACCTCTGATAGAGGCCGTGAGAGAGTTAGGGATGGAAACATGTGTGACGTTAGGCATGTTGAACGACATGCAGGCGAGGCGTTTGGCGAATGCCGGATTAGATTATTACAACCATAATTTAGATACATCTCCGGAATTTTATGGAGAGGTTATCACCACCCGAACTTATCAAGACAGGCTAGATACCCTAGAAAATGTCAGAAATGCTGATATAAATGTTTGCTGCGGGGGTATAGTTGGGTTAGGAGAAGCCGTGGCTGACCGGGCCGAATTATTGCGACAGCTTGCTAATATGCCGGTACAGCCTCAATCTGTCCCTATTAACCTGTTAGTAAGGGTAAAAGGGACCCCTTTAGCCGAGGCGAACGCGGTTCATCCTATCGACTTTGTAAAAACGATTGCGGCGGCACGAATTATGATGCCTAAGTCATACGTGAGATTAAGCGCAGGCCGAACAAGTATGACAGATGAGACACAGGCTCTTAGCTTTTTTGCGGGCGCAAATTCTATATTTTATGGTGATTCACTTCTTACAACTGATAATCCTGTGGTAGTTGCAGATAATGAGTTATTTCGTTCTCTAGGCTTGAATGCGTCCTTAAGCACTCACAATTAGTGGGCTTGAGGGGTGAGTGCTGGTTTTTTAAGGAGAGTCTCGCGGCAGATATCTGATTTAACTGAAAGAAATCTATTGAGAACACTTGATGAGCGCAGAAGTCGCCAAGGTGGGCGAATCGAGCTCGACGGCCGCGAACTGATTAATTTTTGTAGCAACGATTACCTCGGAATGTCTTCCGATGAGGCAGTTATTCAGCGCGTTTCTGAAGAGGTTAAAAAATTTGGGGTTGGTTCTGGTTCAGCTTCGTTATTATCTGGGCGAAGTTCTCTGCATGCGGAGCTAGAAAATGAATTAGCTCGCTTCGCGGGGTCTGAGAGCGCATTAATTTTTTCGTCTGGTTACTTGGCTAATACAGGCGCTATTCCCGCGTTGACGGACCGGAAGGATTTTATATTTCACGACAAGTTGAATCATGCCTCGCTAATAGATGGCGTTCTGGCTAGTAAAGCAGCCCAGAAAAGATATCCCCACGGGAAAACACCGGATTTTTCTGGTATCCAGGATGTTGACGTAAAAATGCTCGTTACTGAATCAGTATTTAGCATGGACGGCGATTTAATTGACCTTAGCTCATTGTTGGGCAAGGTGATCCAAAACGAAAGTGTGCTCTACGTTGACGATGCGCACGGCTTCGGGATAGTAGGAGATGGAAAAGGTGCAGCGGGAATTTTAAGTTGCGGCTCGCAACTATCGTCTTCTGTGTTAGTCATGATTACATTTGGTAAGGCGTTGGGTTCTATGGGAGCAGCAATACTCGGCTCAAATGAGGTTATCGATTTTTTAGTTCAAAAAGCTCGGACTTATATATACGATACCGCGATTCCACCGTTATGTGTGGCTGCCGCGTTAGAGTCGTTAACCCTTTTAGAGGCCTGCCCTAAAAGACGGCAGTCTCTGTTTGAAAACATAAGATTTTTCCGCCGAGTAGCCATAGATGCCGGCATTCAATTACAAGATAGCGATTCTCCGATACAACCTATTATTTTTGGGAGCGAAGAAAAAACTATTGCTGTTGCAAATTATCTTATGAAAAGAGGCTTCTATGTCCGCCCTATAAGGCCACCCACTGTACCACCGGGCACATCGCGAATAAGACTCACAATAACGTCAAGTCATAATCACGATGATATTCTTAGTTTGATTCAAGCCATTAAAGACGCGCTCGCCAGTCGGCTATGACCGCTTCACTTGACAAAAAAAGCACAATGGCGTCGTTCAATCGTGCTGCAGGTACTTATGATACGCACGATTTTCTGCAAAGAGAGGTTGGTTCTAGAGTCCTTCAGCAATTAGATATGCTAGTAGTTAATCCTCAAAGAATCGCTGATCTAGGTGCTGGGACTGGACGGTTTTCTAGGCTTTTGGGGCGAAAGTTTAAGAAATCTAAAATATATTTGGTTGATTTTGCGATTAGAATGCTTGTAAAAGCTCGTTACAACAAAAAGGTAAAGTTGTTTTCTCGGGAAAGGTATATTTGTGGTGATATGGAAGCACTGCCGATCGCCGATGGCCAGATTGATCTAGCTTTTACTAGCTTAGCTTTACAATGGAGTCAGCAATTAGGATTGTCTTTCGCGGAAATAAGGAGAGTTCTGAGTCCGGGTGGACTATTCTTGTTTGCTACCTTAGGTCCAGATACGCTCCATGAACTCAGGAGTTCCTTTGATTCTGTTTCCTCGATTCCTCACGTAAATGAATTTTTAGATATGCATGAAGTTGGTGACATGTTGTCTGGCCAAGGATTTTCTGACCCTGTGCTAACGACTGAGAGGATAATCGTCGAGTATGAAGATGTGATGGAATTGATGCGAGATTTGAAAGGGATAGGGGCCTCCAATGTGTCTCGTGGCGGGCAAAAAGCATTGATGGGAAAGGAAAGGCTGGCTGGAATGATTAAGGCTTATGAACAACTTCGTCGTGACAACAAGATTCCCGCCACCTACGAAGTAATTATCGGTCACGCCTGGGCCCTTGATCGTGCTAAACAAACAAACAATGCTGACCATACTTTTCCTTTGTCACGGTTAAAAAAACGATGAGTATATTTATAACTGGGACGGACACAGGGTGCGGAAAAACCTACGTTAGTGCCCTATTAATTCGGGCGATAGCAATGCAAGGACTTCAGGTTGCTGGAATGAAACCGGTGGCGACTGGCGCTGAAAAGTTGGAAGATCAATTAATTCATGAGGATGATCAAATCTTGTTGAAGGCATCAAATGTCGCGCTAGGGCAAAAGCTGCGTAATCCCTACCTTTTTACTCCCGCCTGCTCGCCGCATATTGCCGCTTTAGAGGCAAATGAGCCGATCCGTCTAGACAAGATAGTAGACGCTTATAATCTTTGTAAAATCGCTACTGATTATCTGGTAGTGGAAGGGGTTGGAGGTTGGAGAGCGCCGTTAAGTGCATCGGACAGCGTTGCCGATCTAGCTACCATCCTGGGGTTGCCGGTGATTCTAGTGGTGGGGGTTAAACTCGGTTGTATCAATCATGCGGTGCTTACGGCGGAAGCTATCAAGGCCTCTGGATTAAGGTTCTTAGGCTGGGTTGCAAACGTTTTAGATCCGTTGATGCATGACCCTGAGAGAAATATCAGTTACTTGGAATCAAAAATTGAATCACCACTTCTGCTGCGCTGTGAATTTAGTGGGGATACGAACGGGGATATCGAGCCGATGGATAATTTCGTAAAACAAGTTTTGAATGCGGCTGAATAATTTTGGGTTAGGCAAGTTTAAATACTTAATCTCATGGTCGGTTATCTGTTATATTATGTTTTCAGTTAACGCGGCAAATAAAAAAGGTTAATATACTTAACGCAATGGTCTGAATTTTTATTTCAAGCGTAATATTTTCTGGGAGCCTGGCAAAGAAATGTTGTAATGTTGAATAAAGCATAATTTTTCGTGTTAAACCTATAATAATTTGTGCGTGCTTTTCGAATAGATAAGCACGGAGATACTACTAAATGAATCTTTTAAGTAAAAATATATTTATATCATTGATACTCGCATTAGTTCCTTCTGCATGTTTCGCCGACTGGGAATTAAACTTGCCGCGCGGAGTCACCCCGTTTAGCCAAGATATTTACGATTTACATATGTACGTGTTGTGGATCGTCTGTGCGATAGGTGTGGTCGTGTTCGGGGCGATGTTTTACTCTATATTTGTGCATAGAAAATCGCGTGGTGCAAAAGCGGCCAATTGGCACCACAGTACAAAAGTTGAAGTCTTGTGGACGGTTATTCCTTTCGCGATATTGATTGCTGTAGCGGTCCCTGCGACTAAATCGCTTATTATGATGGAAGATGTCTCAAACGCTGACATGACCATAAAAGTGACTGGTTATCAGTGGAAGTGGCATTATGATTATATTGGTGAAGATGTCAGTTTTTATAGCACTATACACAAAGACTCTAATATGGCCAGGCAGAGAGGTGCTGAGTTAGATCCATTCGATGTCGACCATTACCTTAGAGATGTTGATAACTATTTAGTTGTTCCAACTAATAAAAAGATTCGGTTTCTCACTACTGCAGGCGATGTGATCCATGCATGGTGGGTTCCTGCGCTGGGGTGGAAAAGAGATGCGATACCAGGATTTATTAATGAATCATGGGCCTTGATACAGGAGCCAGGAGTATATCGCGGTCAATGCGCCGAGCTGTGTGGCAAGGATCATGGTTTTATGCCTATAGTCGTTGAGGCCGTTCCGGAGGCCGATTATTTAGCATGGATCGCGGAAAAAACTGAGGAAAAGGCTCTTGTGATTAATGATTCCAAAGCCCTGGATCAGATGAACTCCATAGCTTTGGCTGAGGACACAAAAATCGACTCCGGTGAGTAGTAATGCATCAACAACAATATATTAATTTAGAGGTTAAATCATGAGTGAGGTTGCGACGCACCACCACGACGATCACCACGGGGCGCATCCCACAGGAATTATGCGCTGGTTGACTACGACAAATCATAAAGATATTGGAACGCTCTATCTTTTGTTCTCGTTGATGATGTTTTTCATCGGCGGCACTATGGCAATGATCATTAGGTTAGAACTTTTTCAGCCAGGATTGCAGTTCGTAGATCCGCAATTTTATAATTCTATGGTTACTATGCATGCGCTAATTATGATTTTCGGTGCGGTGATGCCGGCGTGGACTGGTTTTGCTAATTGGATGATCCCTATGATGATTGGGGCGCCAGATATGGCGTTGCCTCGATTAAATAACTGGAGTTTTTGGATTCTGCCATTTGCCTTTGCTATGCTCTTGAGCACGTTGTTCATGCCAGGTGGCGCGCCTGCTGGTGGTTGGACAATGTATCCGCCGTTGGTGTTACAAACTGGTGATGCCTTTCCGTTCTTAATTTTTGCCGTGCATTTTATGGGTGCATCTTCCATTGCGGGAGCCATTAACGTGGTTGCTACGGTATTTAATATGCGAGCTCCGGGGATGACGCTAATGAAATTACCCCTATTTGTGTGGACTTGGATAATAACTGGGTTTCTTTTAATCGCGTCGATCCCTGTCTTAGCAGGTGCCGTGACGATGTTACTTACTGATAAGTTTTTCGGAACCGCATTTTTCAGTGCCGCTGGGGGCGGTGATCCGGTCATGTTCCAACATATTTTTTGGTTCTTTGGACATCCCGAGGTCTATATTCTTATCTTACCCGCATTTGGCATAGTTTCTGCCATAATCCCTACTTTTGCCCGCAAACCACTATTTGGTTATAGCTCGATGGTTTATGCGACAGGAGCGATAGCATTTTTGAGTTTTATTGTTTGGGCGCATCACATGTTTACTGTAGGTATGCCATTGGCCGGGGAATTGTTCTTCATGTACACGACGGTTTTAATTGCGGTACCTACTGGGGTTAAAGTCTTTAATTGGGTTGCCACTATGTGGCAGAGTTCCATGACCTTCGAAACCCCAATGTTGTTTGCTTTAGGGTTCGTAATACTTTTCACAATTGGTGGTTTTTCCGGGTTAATGTTAGGCGTTACGCCCGTGGACTTTCAGTACCATGATACGTACTTCGTGGTAGCACACTTTCATTATGTGTTAGTGACGGGAGCCGTATTCGCCCTAATGGCCGGGGCCTATTTTTGGATGCCTAAATGGACGGGGCATATGTATGATGAAACGTTGGCGAAGTGGCACTTTTGGTTATCTGTGATTTCAGTAAATGTCTTGTTTTTTCCACAACATTTTCTAGGGTTGGCCGGAATGCCAAGGCGAATTCCAGACTATGCAGTTCAGTTTGCAGACTTTAACATGGTTTCGAGCATAGGAGGTCTTGGTTACGGAATTTCCCAGATATTGTTTGTGATAATCGTTGTCAAGTGTGTTAGAGGTGGCGAAAAAGCTACTGACGAAGTCTGGGAAGGCGCCCAAGGTCTCGAGTGGACTCTTTCGTCTCCACCCCCCTACCACAGCTTCACAGAGGCTCCCGATCCCGAAAGTATTACAGGTGGTCACAGATAAGTGAGTTTTACCCCTGATGAGAGTAGAAGGAAGAAAGCAGTGCGCACTGCACTGGGTCTGTTAGCGTTAGTAGTAGGCGTTTACATATGGGGAATTGCGACTAGGCTATAGATTATGAATGCGTCGCAGAAAAAAGCTAACTCTAAAACTGTGCGGTTCCTTTTGCTTGCGACGGTCTTAATGTTTGGATTTGGATATTCATTGGTTCCTCTCTACGATGTCTTTTGTGAGATTACGGGATTAAACGGGAAAACGGGCCGAATAGTATCTGCAGATGTTGAAAGTAAAGAACTTTACGATGACCGACTCGTGGAAGTCGAATTTGTTACAAGTGTTAGTGCCGATTTGCCTTGGGATTTCGAGCCAACGGTAGAGAAGATGCTCGTGCGGCCGGGCGTTGAGACACGAGCTGATTTTATTGTTAAAAATAATGCTAATTATACTTTAGTAGGTAATGCAGTACCGAGTGTGGCCCCAAATGCTGCTGCGAAGTTTTTTAACAAAACAGAGTGTTTTTGTTTTACTAAACAATCGCTAGAGCCTGACCAGACATTAACGATGCCCGTATTGTTCGTGGTCGATCCTGATCTGCCTCAGGAGGTGAAGTTATTAACTTTAGGTTATACTTTTTTCGAGTCTCTAGATCTAGCAAGTGTAGATTAAACTAGAGAGCTAATTAACAAGATATTTTTGTACCGAAATTTGAGAGATAAATAAGCATGTCAAAGTCTAATATTACTTATTCCAACGCTGACTATTATGTGCCAGATTCTAGCCGTTGGCCCCTAATTGCATCTGTATCTATTTTTACAATGTTTGTAGGTGGTGCGACTCTTTTGAATGGGGCTAATATCGGGCCTTACGTGTTGAGTGCGGGATTTATTTTATTTGTATATATGTTATTTGGTTGGTTTGGCGATGTCATTGCTGAAAGTGAGGCGGGTACGTACAACGGGCAAGTTGATGTAAGCTTCCGTATGGGTATGGCGTGGTTTATCTTTTCCGAGGTCATGTTTTTCGCTGCATTTTTTGGCGCACTTTATTATGCGAGGATGTACTCGATCCCTTGGCTAGGCGGAGCGGGCTCCGGAGGAGCGACCAATGAATTTCTTTGGCCTGAGTTTGCTTCCGCGTGGCCCTTATTCAATACACCTGATTCGTATGGATTTACGCAATTTAAAGAGGTAATTGGCGCTTGGGGTGTCCCTTTTTGGAACACTTTAATCTTATTAACCAGCGGTGTAACGTGCACCTGGGCTCACTGGGGGCTGAAAATTGGTAGCAGAAAGCACCTTATAGCAGGTCTGTCTGTTACTGTGATCCTAGGAATAATTTTTGTAGCTATGCAGGCAGAGGAATATCGGCATGCCTATCACGCGCTCGGTTTAACACTTAATTCAGGCATCTATGGCGCCACATTTTTCCTTTTAACTGGCTTTCATGGATTTCACGTGACGATGGGTACAATAATGCTCGCAACCATATTGGCACGATGTGTTAAGGGCCACTTCACGCATGAAAATCATTTTGGGTTTGAAGCTTGTGCCTGGTATTGGCATTTTGTTGACGTGGTTTGGATAGGTCTGTTCATATTTGTCTACTGGGTGTGATTTTTTATTTTGAATAGACTGATAAATTTTACCCGTTGGGGGAGATCAATCCGAATTGATATAACCCGATAATTGTGAGTAAAAGTATTACTGATAAAGTTACCCGGATGGTTAATGCTTTTACCGTTGATGTTCCCTGATTATTGCCTTTTTTAAAAAGGCTTAGGCCTGCAGAACCGAGTGCAATCACTATTAAAAAGAATACGCCTATTATAATCGGTTTTACGATGGGTAGTTCAGCCATGATTTTCGCCTTATTTTAGATTAACTTATTATTATGCAATCGTTTATGGAAAGCCAATTTTGAACGCGCGACGTATACTGTTAGTTATACTCTTTAGCCTGTCAATCGGCCTTTTAAGTGTTTTAGGTTTTTGGCAGCTAGATAGGGCTGAACAGAAGCGCGAGCGGCATGGAAATTTTTTGGAAAAACATCAAAGTTCAGAACTTCGCCTAGAACATGGTGTGCCGCAGGTGGATCTTAAATGGAGAAAAGCGGTACTTGTAGGAAGTTATGAGGATACAAATTTACTTTTAGACAATAGGGTGTCCATGAAGCAGAGTGGGTACGAAGTGCTAACACCCTTTAAATTAAATGACGGAAACGCGGTACTAGTCAATCGCGGTTGGGTCTCGAATCGCGGATCAAGAGATTTTGTTCCTAGTTTACCTGTTCAATCACAGAGACTAGAGATTAAAGGTTATTTTGGGCCCCCGCCTGTTGTAGGGGTAAGCTTTTTTGGTGGGGATAAAACTGACTTTAAAGAAAAATTAGGAGATGGCGTTATTCGAGTTCAAAGAGTTGATCCGGCAACTCTCGGGAACGTTAGTAAAGTAAAGAGCCTATTGAAAGAGGTTTTTTATCTAGAAGACGCACAAGTTGGTGCTTTGAGGGTGGATCGTAAGTTACCCGGGTCAGGTAGTGAGAAACACGAAGCATATGCGACACAATGGTTCAGTATGGCTGCTATCTTGGCTTTCATAGGCCTGTGGAATTTATTGAGGAAAAAGTCAGTTGATGAATAAAAAGTCCAGCCGTAAGAACTCTGCTAGTAGGTGGCCACTGTTTTTGGTAATAGCCTGTTTTATATTGCCACTAGTTGTCGCTTGGATGCTTGTCCAGTCGCCGCAGAGCGTAGGATTAGGCCCATTACTGAATAAGGGATTCTTACTGCAGCCGCCTCTTGATATAAAATCTGAAAGCGAGCTAAAGCCGTTGCAGGCGATCACATTGGAGCCGAGCGAATGGGGGGCTATTCTATTTACAAATGGCCTGTGTGAAGCGAAATGCCTGAAAGCCATGTCTAACTTAGCTGTTATTCGAGATGTGTTAGGTCATTCTGGTAGCCGATTCAAGCTAATCGGCTTGTTTGAATCTGAAAAAGATATTCCGGGCTTCATGCATATACGTAATACTAATTTAGCTCAGCAATTGGCGAAATTAGTTAAAGAACGAGGTATAGTTGGACCTGTGAGTGATGGGGTGGTTTTTTTAGATTGGCGCGGTCAAATTGTCAGTTATTTTGTTATTGACGCTGACCCTGCCAGTATAAAGAAGGATCTCAAACGTTTGTTACGCGCTTCTAAGATTAAATGAGTATTAGACGCACATACCTGAGTTTGTCTATTGCGTTACTCGTATTAACCATGGTCGTCATGGTATTTGGTGCTTATGTTAGGTTAACTGATGCTGGGCTAGGCTGCCCTGATTGGCCTGGCTGCTACGGGAAATTATTGGTACCTGCTGAAAAAAACTTATCCGCTGATGATCAATGGCTCGCCCAAAGACCTTTGGAGGTGGGTAAAGCATGGCGCGAAATGATTCATCGTTATCTAGCTAGTGCGCTAGGGTTTGGTATTTTGTGTTTAGCTGGGATTGCATTTTATAGACGCCATACTATAGGAGTAAATCCGGCAGTGGCGTACTGTTTAGTTCCTTTAGTTATGTTTCAAGGTGCACTAGGAATGTGGACTGTCACACTTCTATTAAAGCCTTTAATTGTGACTGCTCATCTCTTAGGCGGTTTGATTACACTTTCTTTGTTGTTTTGGAACACTTTACAGATAAAGTATTTAGATGTGTCTGTTAAGATCCCGAATAAATTAAAGATGTTCGTTTGGATTGGGTTAGTAACGGTATTTTGTCAAATTTTTTTAGGTGGGTGGACGAGTACCAATTACGCCGCGCTAGCGTGTACAGAGCTACCCACGTGCGGGGGTAAATGGTTTCCAAGTGAGCAGCTAGGCGAAGCGTTCACTTTGTGGCGAGGTTTGGGTATTGATTATGAGTATGGAGTTTTGGACACACCTGCTAGAATGAGTATTCACATGGTTCATAGAATTGGTGCAGTAGTTACGACCATTGTGCTTTTGATTCTGATTTGGCGTTCTATGACGCTCGGTGATAGTCGGATAAAAAAGCTTGCCTGGGTATTGTTATGCGTTCTTACATGTCAAATTTTGTTAGGGCTGATCAACATTGTTGGCGGACTGCCGATTTCGGTTGCCGTAGCTCACAACGGTGTGGGAGCAACTCTATTCCTAGTATTGGTGACGATGCTGTTTTTCACCCGCACCTCGGATTGATATGAGTTCCTCCGTTCCTTTTTCAGGCGTTCTCAGTTATTCGTCAGAATATTTAAAGCTATGCAAGCCAAGGGTGGTAAGCCTGATCGTTTTTACAGCGATCATAGGAATGTTTCTAGCGACCCCTGAATGGGTTAGGTTATCCACATTGTTGGCGGGCACTTTTGGTATAGGTTTGGCGGCGTGCTCGGCGGCTGCGCTAAATCATGTAGTAGAAAGTCGAACCGACGCATTAATGGAGAGAACCCGCAATCGGCCACTTCCTCAAGGAGGGCTAACCAGGGGTCAAGCGCTGGTATTTGCTATCGTTCTAGGTACTATTTCTATGATTGTACTTGACGTGCTAGTTAATCGTATAACCGCGATTTTGACGTTCGCGTCTCTGATTGGTTACGCTGTGGTTTACACAATGTATCTAAAGCATGCGACGCCCCAAAACATTGTAATTGGTGGCGCCGCTGGAGCCGCACCGCCAGTTTTGGGATGGACGGCAGTCACCGGTTCGGTAGATCCACACGCTCTGCTGTTGTTTTTGATTATTTTTGTTTGGACTCCCCCTCATTTTTGGGCCTTAGCGATTTATCGGCGCGATGATTATGCTAAGGCACTCATACCTATGCTTCCCGTAACTCATGGGGTCACCTATACCCGAATGCAGATACTTTACTACTCTGTCATGCTGGTTATAGCAACCTTACTGCCGTACATCACCTACATGAGCGGAGTACCATATCTCTTAGGTGCGGTTTGCCTAAACGTAGTGCTTTTATTTTATGTGATAAAGATGCAATTTGACCACTCGGATGAGTTGGCAATGACTATTTTCAGATATTCGATAGTGTATTTAACGCTGCTATTTGGCTTTTTCTTTATAGATCATTATTGGAGCGATTTAGTCTTTGTTATTAGTAACGTTAATTAATCAGTTTTGCGCATCTGAAAATTAGCAATAAAATAGATTTAATTGGAGTCAATATCATTTATTTTTGGTAAATACGATTTCATCTCCTGAAAAGCACTTTTTTCTAGCTGGCGAATTCTTTCCGCAGAAACATTGTATCGATCGGCTAATTCTACTAGCGTATTTTTAGGGTCGCGAAGCCATCTACTCACGACGATATCTCGACTTCTGTCGTCTAATTTAAGAAGCGCATTTTTTAGACCGTCTTGAGCTAGATCTTTATGTTCAATCCTTTCGTTCACCGCTGACGGTTCAAAGGTGTAGTCCTCAATTAGTTCTTCAGGAGCATTTTGAGCA
>Ga0315320_10001679_pt1 | contig 18370 bp, 11 predicted proteins | sample M140m21515metaG_FD_203458 | JGI IMG/M metagenome (GOLD analysis project Ga0315320, IMG submission 203458) | Ammonia-oxidizing marine archaeal communities from Monterey Bay, California, United States - M1 40m 21515 | ecosystem: Environmental > Aquatic > Marine > Coastal | place: USA: California... | reverse complement strand
CTCGTAGTATGTATCATACTGCGAAAATATGGCGTTTCGATAAGCTTTTAGCATGTCGTATAAAATACGATCTCTATCATTATTTTCACTAATCATACTAATGCATACCTAGCCTTTGGTGTTCGATTTGCAATCACATATTGCTAGCGATATGCCGTAACTAATCACCTCCCGCCATCGCAATCTTTACGCGTCGGGAGAAGTCCTTCTGTATCAGCTCCAGCAGGAAATCCGCGAGGGCGTCACAGATAGTGAGCACATCATCAGCATTACAACCATTTGGGTGAGCGGTGAGGTGGCCGTGGGCGTAGATGTGCCGAATGGCGGCGGCGTAGAAGATCACACCACGTCGGTCACCATCGCGGTAGCGTTTCAGGTAGTGGCGGCTGCCCTCTAGTGAGAGATCGTAGAGGAAGTCGTAGAGCTTGTGCTCGGTGTCGTGTCGCTCGATGTGGTCTGCTAATTTATTGAAATCTAACTTGGGCACAAGGGAAAGAAGCTGTCCGTGGGGTGGGGGGTCAGCAGCTAGGTCCGTATAGCGCTCAAACACGGACCATACCAAGAATACGCGGATGAGTGCAGAGTAGCCATCCTGGGTTGGTTGTTCGAATCCATCTAGCTCTATACCGCGGAATCGCTTTGCCATGCGATAGCGGTTGGCAAAGCGGTAGAATTCAAATTTGTCTCCCTTATACTGGAGTGGAAAAATGGAATCATCAGCCCCCTTAATGATGTCACGCGCATCAGTAAATCCGGGTAAGACATCCTCGAGGTGTTGGTATTCTGACATGGGTGATTTGATTATCTGACCAGATTATTTCCCAGAGAAGAACTTCCAGAGTCTAACCATCGCAAGCGTATCGAGGGCACAGTATTTGTCGAGCTGGGAATAGATCTCGGCTTTGCGCTCTGGAGTGGTGTTAGGCATGATGGCCTCCTGATAGGCAGAGATGGCCATTTGGCCGTCTTGGACGCCGTCTAGCTCACTGTAGTGGAGATCTGGGCAAATGGCAGGGAGGACGTATTTGATGCTCCAGCTGCCGTTCTGGCTCGGGTGGTAGTAATAGTTTTTGGCAATGGGGAGCAGATCGACAATGCGCTCAACGATGGCGCTTAGCTCGTCAGCGAGATCAGGGAAGGCGATCGCTTCTCTGCGGATCACCGTTTTCTCAAAGCCGGCGTTGTATACAAAGACAGGGCCGGTATCTCCACAGGCTTTTACAAGAGCCTCGGCAAAGCCACGCCGTGGGTCATTGCCGCTGAGATCGAGGAAGGTTTCCTGATCCAGCGTGCCATCTGGCTGGAGGGTGTGCAGGCTGAACTGGAAGGGGACCTGCTGGAAGGGGCGGGTGCCTTTCCAGATAGGAATCGCCGAGTTGCTGGTCTCAAAGTCGAGGAAGTAATGGGGGGCTCCATCTACCGTCTCACGTGCGAGCTCGGCTGAGGCTCCCTCAGCATCAAAGTAAGTAGTGCCGGCAAGCGTGTTTTCCTGAACCTTTACCTGAGTGCTATTGAGCATGCTCTTGGGCACATCCTTGAGCTCAGTAATGCCATCTTCGATCAGCTCAGCCTTTTTTCTGAAGTTAGGCAGGCATGTAAACGGGAACTCGGGCTGGGGCTCCTGACTCTGACAGTGTGCAATAAACGGGCAGCTAAAGGGGGAGTTACAGTGAGCCCCTGTGCATATATCCGGTTCCTCATCCCGGGCGGCAACCTCATGTGCTCCGGTAAGCCACTGCTCCACCTCATCATGGCGTGACATGGCTTCCTCAGTGAGATCAGCACGGTGGAACAGGCCGCTGTAGTCACCACCACCCTGATAGACGAAACTGGTATCAATGTGTGCCAGAGATACCGATGACAGGGGAACACCAGAGGCAGTGGCTATGTAGGACTGCACCGCAACGTCATCACGATGGTAGTCTTTGACACCGGCAGAGGACTTCACCTCGATCATTTCCCAGCGAAGCCCATCTTCACCCGTATCATCGCGCACAGGGATCATCACATCCGCCAGAGCCAGAGCCCCCTTGGTGCGCATCGCGGCCTCAAAAATAATGGATTTCCCCTCGCTTAGAAGTTGTTCTGATCTTGTAAAGGCCTCCGACCAGCCGATCTCATTGATGTCGATCAGAACGCCCGAGCCATCTGTGTTGTAAACTTCCTGAGCCATATCACCCACCTGGTTACCAATGGCAAAGACCGCTTGGGAGGCGGAATCATCCCTTAGCTCCGGCTTGTGGATCTCCAGCCATAGACGCTTCGGACACTGGCGGTAGGCGATGATCTTGGACTTGGATAGATTGCGCATGGGATGAGCTAAGGTCTATCAGGTGGAGGAGGGGAGTGCAAGGAGGGAGCCGCTAGGCCCCGAAAAAGTCGGTGGCTGAGCGGCAGTTTAAGTGGGAGGGTAAGTTGAAGTGAGCCGTGAGGGCTGGGTGATGCGGTATTTCTATGCCTGATCCCTTCGTCTGATCCCTTTGTTTAGTGTTTAGACGTTCCACGGACTGAATCTTTTTATGTGGATGGTGATCATGTGATATGGCGATTTTTGGGTTTGTTACAAATTAAGCTCTATGAGTTCATCTGAAACAGACTCTCTTGAGGCTTTAAACCGCAGGTCTTGCAATGCGGTTTCTACTATATGATGTGAGTCGAAGGCAAAAAGGCTGAGGTGTGAATCGATCGCTTGTTTGCGCATGCTTGGTTTGGCATCAGTGGACAAGAGGAATGCTTCTAGGCAAAAAGCGTTATAGCTAATGCTCGATTGACTCGGTATGTGGCCGGCCGCGTAGAGCCCTTTTTTGGAACCGTTTTTTAGGATTCCAATGCTGTTAAGGATGGCTACGGCGTATCTGGTAGAGCGGATGATGTGTTCGGACTCGCCATAGATGTCAGCCGCCTTGCGTTTAATTTGCTCCATTTTCACTTCATCTTGGAGGCGGATGAGACGACCGCAGATTTCGGTGATGTTTTTAATGAATGGGTAATTCGCTATAAGCATGAAATAGCACAAACCTTGTGCGGCCTCATGACCGTCACGCCCTTGGTATATATCAATAGCTTTATTACGTAGCGGGGTAGATTCTTCGCTGGGGGAAATCCAAATGTTTTTGAGATAGGTGAGAAGCCGTTTCACCGTGTCATTACCAGATAGCTCAGCCCTTATCTGCTGCTCGAGTAATTCCAGAGCGAGCTTGGCTTCGGTATTGATAGAAGCCAACCGGAGAGCCTCTCTCTGCCATTCAAATTTGATATTCGCTTTAGGGGTAATCTGGGATCTCATCGTTTTTAGATTCTATTTATGTTTATCCACGGGACCATTATTTCGTCCAAGCTGATTCCACCGTGGGAAACAATCAATTTGTCCTTAGTTTCAAATGCCGATCTCCCTTGAGGGAAGAGCATGTAGTAATCGTCAGGAAGGAGGTTGGTGTCCCAGGCCGTTGTGGTGGCTGGGTGCTGTTGGTGAGCTTTATCTCTGAGTGTTTGTTCAGGGTAGACTCGGACACGTTGGCCTCGGGTTTCCGCTAAGATGCCTTCTTGAATATTACCCATACCGATCGATTCTAGATTGCCATGGTCGGCACAAATCGAGATGCCATAGCCGGCGGATACGAGGCGATCAATCAGTGAAACAAGAAAGCCTTCGTTCATCCATGTCTGTAGGTCGGAGAAATAGCTTTTCCAGCCAAAGACAGCATGGTGCATGATGATGTCTGGCTTACTCACGGTAATGCCGATAGCCTTGGGCTCTAGGTCGATGAGTTCTTGGATTTCGTCGAGATCATCGATGTCGCCATCGCAGCGAGTGTGTGCGATGTGTTTTTTGAGCATGCCGGTCTGCGATTCCCAAAAACTTTGCCATCTCGAGGCGTCTCGACTTGTCGTGCCGATGGATTTCTCAAAAAAACGTGGGGCAAGCCCGGAATAAAGTGCTTGGCGTGAGACGGGTGTTGAACTGGGTGTCCAGGCTAGCGTAGCTGACTCTTCGTAGGAGGCTTGCTCATCTAGATGCTTAGTGATTGATTCTTTGATCGCCTTCCATCCAGCAACAGATAGTCCATCCAGAACAATCAGAGCTGTCTTTTGTTGATTCTTTTTATACCAATTTTCCATCTGCTTTGGCACATGGTGCACCATCACAGGCGGGCGGGGAGGAAGGTTGTGTAAGCCTGAGTAGGAGGTGAAGAACCAAGATTTGAACGATTCATCAATCTGCGGCCAGATGTTTCCCCAGAACTTGTTGCAAAGACCTACATCATTCAGGTTAAATAGCTGGGCAACCAGAGCGCTATAGTCGTTGGAGAACGTGACCCAATCGCGGTAGCTACCGTCGGCTTCTGGAATCGTTGAAATCACGACATCCATCAGCTTGGTCATATCCTGAGTGGTAGATGCCTTGGTTACCTTTTGTTGAATACCCACCTGCCACCAATAATCTGAAATTTCAGCTGGGTTTATATCCGCTAAGTTGATGGGGGAAAGCGAATGAGACAGGAAGAGTGATGGAGCTAGTGCTTTGAGTTGGACCTCATCAAAAGTGACGAGTGGAGACCCTTCAATGACGAGTTCAGGGATGCTTGTTTGCGTTTGATTGGCGATGTAGTAGGCCCATCGTTCTTGAAGGAAAGACCAGAAGACGCTGGCTGATGTTATCAACGCTTCGATTGGCCAACCGGTGTTTTTGACGACCGTTGAGATATTCTCGTGCAAATACCGAGCAAGGCATGGCGCCAGCTCGATCTTGCTGTTATGGAGATGGATGCATTTAGCGAGGAAAAAGCACTCATCCTCGATGAGTTCGGGCACGAGTTTATAGATGACTTTGAGCGCGAGTTCCTCACTTTGCCTGCGGTTTAGTGTGGTGTGCCCTGATCGCTGAGCTCTCGTGTTCAGTTTATTCCAGTGTTTTGGCGGCGCAGCGCGCATCACCTCTTTGTTGATCAGTGGAAATATATCATCCAAGCCGAAACTATATTCATGGCAAAGGCCGAGAATATCGCTGGGCAGGGTGTCTTTATCCGTGTGACTTGGATCGTAGATAACGACGAGTGGTTGCGTGCCTCCTGCATCCCACTCTATGCGAATCACGCTTTCATACTGGAAACGAAAGAGGATGGGGTCATCAAAGATCAGAATGTTGAAGCCTTTGGATTGCAGTTGGTTGAGGATCGGCTCACTGCGGACAATCTGGTCGGGGTCAGCGGCTACCCAGATCTTGGGATCAAGATCGGCGATAAAGGTTTGAGTGACGGATTCTTCCCAGTTCATAGCTAATCAGCGATCAGTTGAATGATTGAAATGGGGGTGAGCTCAGGGCAGACACGGCGCTTCTTGCTGAGCTCTTCTAGCCAGGCTGATTGTTCGAGCTCGAGTTGGCGGTGGCGGAAATTTCTGACTTCTGGGAGACCAATGTCATCGAGCTGAGAAAAGCGGGACTCGAAGTGGAATCGGCCGCGATTTTCTGTTTCCACAAGCTCTTCCTGGTGGGACGCTTTGAGTGTTTGGTAGTGTCTGAGTCCAGATTGCTCAGCTTGTTTTTTGTGGAGATCAAACAACGTGGTAGCTGAACTTCCTGAGATGGCGGTTTGAGTTGTGAGTTGGCTGTGAATGAGTTGGTTCCACAGGGTGTCCGCGGTGCGGTCGAAAGATTTGCCTGCGTCGGTGACGAATACAGCAAAATATTGTTGGATGACGCGGTCGTGCGATGGGAAACGTAGCTGCCAGAGCGACCAACTTCCACTGACGTCTCCCGGCATATTGGGCATGGTGTAAACGGGTATGTTGTCGCCGCTGCTGATGTTGGGGGCCTGGGCGATGATTTTACGGATCTTAGGGTGATCCAGCGTCAAGAGCTCCGCTTGAGCTGATGAGGGTTTTCCTGCGAAGGTAAGCAAGGTGGCGGATGAGTCGTCTGGCCACCGTGCTTCTAGTCCGGAGTTTGATCTGGTTAATTCTCCACCGATTGTCTCGAGGTGAGACTCGACCAACATCTCAAGATAGTCGCCGAGTGGGATGGAGGAAATTTCGCTGAGAATATCATCGCTGGGAGGAGTGCCGCTGAGAACGGAAACCTGATCATGGCTGCTCTTGGCTTCCTGTTCGACCATCTGGGTAACTTCACCCACTTCTTTTTCTAGGGTTTCCGGTTTGAGCAGGGCCTCGATGAATAGTTTATCGAACATGTGGGCTCCCTCCTCGGAGTCGAGCACATCACTGGTTTTATCAATTCCAAACTGATCAAAGATCACGGCAAGCTTTTGCTCGAGCACATCGCGAACGCGGTATTCCACGGAGTCTTCCAGCACGAAGTTGATTGCCTTAACCACGTGTTTCTGGCCAATTCGGTCAACACGGCCAATCCGCTGCTCGATCGCCATGGGGCGCCATCCCAGGTCGAAGTTGATGATGATGTGACAGAACTGTAAGTTGAGACCCTCTCCGCCAGCATCGGTGGCAATCATGATGCGAGCATCTTCGGAGAACTTGCGTTGGACTTCCTTGCGCTCCTCCATGTTCAAGCTGCCATTGAGAGTGACCACGGAAAAGCCGCTTTCCGTGAGGTATTCTTCGAGCATCTTCTGCGTCGGGACGAACTCAGTGAAAATGAGAACTTTCAGTTCGGGGTCGGCTTCTTCCCGCTGAAGCTGCATGATCATATCCAGCAGGGCTTTTGCCTTGGCGTCCGGGCATTTGGCGATGACGCGTTTGGCTGCATCGAGTAGGACTTCCACTTCTTTCCGTTCGTTTTTAAGTCCGGAAAGTGTTTTGCTGAGGAGGTTGTCGACCTGGGTCTGGCCGTCTTGTTGGCTGAGTTCATCCAGCTCTAGAATGGAAAATAGCTCAAGCTGTCCGGGAGGCTGAGCGAGAGCTTCTAATCGGCGCTCCAGAGTAGCCGCGATAGCACAGGTCGAGCTTGTGACTAAGCGCTGCATGAGAATCATGAGAAAGCCGACCGAGTTATTTTTTTGCTGCTTGGCTTGGTTGTAGCCTATTCTGACATACTCAGTGACTGCGTCGTAGAGTTCTTGTTGATCGATCGAGCTGTCATCCCATGGAATCGGGACGAGCCGGGTGAGGCGAGGTTTGAACAGGGCATTGCCGTGATGGTCGAGAGCATTGCGTTTTTCAGTGCGGATCACATAGGGGGCTACACGTTCTTTGCTGACCGCACTCTCGTGAGGAAAGGCCTCGTTATCGAGCAGGCTCATCAGGCGGTGGAAGGCCCCGGTCTTTCCTTGGTGTGGGGTGGCAGAGAGCAGTAGGAGGTGTGGAGTAGAGTCTGCCAATGTCCTGGCCATGGCATGGCGCGCTACGGTGTCGGCGCTGCCTGCGACACGATGCGCTTCATCAATGATCACGAGGTCCCAGTTGGCTTCACTGAGGCTGTGCAGGCGCTCTTGGTTATAGGCGTTGATTTTCTCCTGCGACCAACCACGGCGGGTTTCCAGTGGCTTGATGGCATCCATCGAACAAATGACTTGGTCGAAACTCGACCAAACATTCTCATCACCCGAGATGCGGCGGTAGGCTTTGAACTCGGAAGGGTCAAAGAAACGGAATTCTTCTCCGAATTTCTCGTCCATTTCTACAATCCACTGGGGAATCAAGCCTTTCGGGGCGACCACTAAGATGCGTTGAGCCCGGCCACGCATTTTGAGCTCCTTGATCGCCAGGCCCGCTTCGATGGTTTTACCGAGACCTACTTCATCGGCGAAGAGGTAGCGGACGGATGATTTGCTGATCACCTTTTGTAACACCTTGATCTGGTGCGGTAGGGGAGTGACTGCGGAGTCGAGTGGGGCAAGGAGCTTATCTTCGTGCAGGAGGCCGCTGAGCTTGCCTAACACGGATGCAAAACGCACCGATGCGGGTGAGGATGATGGTTCTTCTTTCGCTCGCTCCTCAGGCTGGTTTTCACTGACTTCTGCCGGGGTGACCAAATGCACCGAGTTGTCGTGGGGGAACCACAGCCGTAGCGAGGTTTCATCCCACAGCTCGATGCGCTCGATGACTCGCGCTCTCGCTTGGTGCGTGGTCGACCAGACCCAGTCGTTTTCTTGTGGTTTCTCCAGCATATGGGCTATTTAATCGCTGCGCATTTCTGCGACGTCGTAGATCATTTGCAGTTGTTCGTCTTCTTCGACGACGTTGTTGGGGAGTTGCTCGGCGACGGCTAGGATGGTGGCGTAGTCTTGTTGTTTGAAGCAATGGGCAAAGCCGACGCGGACGGCTTCGGTGCGGACTTCCTTGAGCTTTTTCGCTTTGCCTTTTGTCTTGGGTTTGTCTTCGAGACCCGGGATGATGATTTGTTTGCCGTCGGCAGATTGGGGTGGGGTGTAGCCAGCGGGGAGGTAGCTCCAGAATTCTGTGAGAAGGCGTTTGTTGCGAACGGCTTCTACGTCGACTGCCTTTTTCGGGTCGGGCACATACCAGCGGTCTTTGGCTTTGGATTGTAGGGATGTGTCGTCTTTTCCTTTCCCTCTTAGGTTCTTGAAGTTGGTGGAGAGGTAGCCGTGGATCTGGCTCGGAACATCACCGGTGCCGTCATATTTGATGAAGTTTTGCTCGAGTAGTGAGCTGAGCTCAGGTCGAGATTCAAACTTCTTCCAGCTGGCTGAGAGCTGTTGCATGAAGTCGGGTTGGATGTCCTGGTAGCTAGACGGTTTATTTTTGAGATGGTTGCGCAACCAGTTGATCGCAGATTTTTCGTCTTCGACAAAAATGCTCATTTGGCCAAGGCCTTCCATTTGATCTGCATTTTTATCGTATTCCTCGACCTGTTCATGTAGGAAAATCATGCCGTCACGTTCGGGGAACTTATCGGCTAGAGTAGCTTGAAATTCGGCTGAAGAGAGGGGTACAGGTGTGTTGTGTGCGACGTAAAAAGCGACTGTACGATCGTAAAGAATACGAGGGTCGCGTTCGACGATATGTTCGAGTTGATGGTTGTTGAATTTAAGGACTGGCAGAAAATTAAGGTGATTTGTAATGAAATCCCAAACTCCATCGAGGGATTTACCGTGTTTTTCGAAGTTAAGTTCTAATTGTGCATCAGGTTTGTAGGCACTGATAACGAGGTCCTGTTTGACTGCTGTGGGTGATACAACAGCTTGAAATGTATGCTGCTGCTTGTCTAAGGCCGCTACTGTCGCAACAACAAAACCAGCTTCTTGTAAGGTTGTTTGTATAGCGTTCCATACCGAAGCCTTCGAGTTAGAAAACTCTACAGTGATCCAACGTCCAGGCTTTAAAACTCTGTAATATGTCTCGAAGCAATTTTGCATTAACATTTGATACTCTTGGAGCGCTTTTCTACGAACCCTGTCGATAATTGCTTCATCTTTTGGATTTGTTCGAACTTTGTGCCAAGATTCAATGAGGGTATTTAGATCTGAATAATAAATATTTTCGCCGAACGGAGGGTCCGTGAAAATGTAATCCACCGAGTCGTTGGGCATTTGTATAGCACTACAATCTTGCGTAGTAATGAGGTTCGGAGGATCTTCTGAAGGGATTGATTTTAAAGCCTTAGTTAGTCGCTTTAGTTTGCCTTCCAGAACATATTGAGGGCTTGGTTCTGAGTGTTGAGAAGGCACGTAGAAGACCCCACTCATGAATTGATTTACTTGCGAGAAACCCGACGGGCGATACCTATTTAGGACTGTCATTGTCCAGATGGCTTGTTCGACAAAAAATAATAGGCCGTTACGTACTTTCGAATTAGGCGTAGCCTTAGCTATTCTCCACAAACTAGCACACGTGTGAGCGGCCCTAGGAAGGAAAAGCTGGTGAGCAAATTCCACTTTAGTTGTTTTCATTCTTCCAACTCTGCACATTTGCATATCAGGAAACTCGAAGATCGGAATGTTTTCAGGGAGTTCCATGTTTGATATTTTTCGGATTTTCTCTAAATCATCCAAGTCTGGTATTTTTGTGTATTTATTTGCCCCAACTTTATAGGCGATTTGAGTAGGTATTCGTTCAGGATAGTTCAAAATCCTTCCAGCTTTAGAGTCAAATTGTTTTGTATGTTTTTGCTCAAGATTTCTCTTAGTTAATTTGGTTTCACATTGATGGCAGGGAAAGGAATCTTTTACTTTTTGGGTCTCGTGATCGAAACCTTCATTTAGAAAAATTATATCAGCCGAGCATTCAGGGCAGAGAAACACTTCACTCCATACTGTGTATTCAATTTGACCAACTTCGCAATTTGAATGTTTCGTTTCGTACATCCATCCGCATTCGTTGATTACGAGCTCCATAAGCGATGAAGCAGAACTTTGGAATAATTGAGCATCTACGGGGTCGTTATAGTTTGAGCCTATAAAAGTTGCTAGGGGGGATAGATCTCCAAGTATGGTATTCCTTGATCCGGTCTTGGATAGCTGTTTGCCATTTTTGTCAAGAATGTTACCGCTATCACAAATTAAATATCCTAGTTCTTTAATTTCATTCTCGTTAGCACAGAGGTTTGCTGCGACTCCTGTCATCCCAGACCCGCTAAATCCGTCTAGAACTACATCTCCAGGATTTGTATAATGAAGGATGTAACGCATGATGGCCCGATGAGGAACTTTAGTGTGATAGCTGTGCACTTTGTATATGGCATGACCTTTACCCTCGCTCACATCCGCCGCAAATGGCTCACGATGATACTTCTCCTTCGGGTCATAAGGTCGCCCATGGTGCTCAATAAACTCACCAATCCACGGGTTCGGACAAGCCGTGTAATACGGTGGATCTGATAGATTGAGAATGTCCTCATCCTCACCAATCGGAAACCCTTCAATCTTGCGAAACTCTGGGTCCTTGAGTTTTTCTCTCAGAAGCTCGGTGTAGTGCTCGCGTCGCGCTTCGTTTGACGGGAATGTCTGGCCTAGGCATTCGACAGGACCCGAGGCTTCGGAAGAGGTGAGATCTAGATTTTCTTGAGACATAAAATGGTTTGTTGAGAGCTTGGTCAGTAAGGTGGGTGACCAAGCTTGGGTTGTATTGAGTTGCTTGGTCAGTGATCAAGCTGGTAGAGTGTTTTCTATTGGCTGGATTCGCTTGAGGTTCCCAACACGAGACGAACTTTAGCTCGGTCGTGTCCCTTGCTGATGGATTTGAGATAATCTTGGAAGCGGTTTTCAAAGTCGTCTAGGGTGGCAGCCGAGCCACCGGTGAAGAGTTTTTTCTCAAGCTCGCTGAGGCTGACGGTGATGCTGGTGAGACCAGAGAGTGCCTGGTTCATCGCGCTGAGTAGCTCGGGTGAGATTTCAGCAGGAAGCTCCTTATCGGTGAGCAGGCTATCGAGAGCAGTTTTTTCCTTCGGTTTGAGGAGCTTGATGTGATCGCGGATGCTGGGGTCATCAAACTCATCGAGCAGCGACTGGACCCAACTTTGGTAAACGTTTTCCACCTTGATTTCGAGGTTGGCCAATCGTTGATCGGCAGAGATGCCATCGCCCGCTTCCATGCTCGGGTAGAACTCGCCAGCGATCGGAGTGGTTTCCAGATCGTGGGCGCTGAGTGTGGCACCTGTCTTGAGCTTTCCTAACTCCTCACGAATCTCAGTGAGCTGAGAGACGTTCATGGTGGGGACAGTGCTGAGTTTATTGAGGTGCTGCATCGCCATGCCCTGCAGGAGAGTTTTCTTTCGTCCATCCTGCTGCATGTTGAGCCGTGCGGATTGGTAGAGAGCCAGATAGATGGTGATGTATTCTTTTTTCAGCTTCTCGAGTTGCTGCTTGGTCTTCTTGAGGAAGCTGGCGTCTTCGCGGTTCTCTGGTTTATGAAGCTGGGCGATGAGATCTTTTTTCAACTGGCTGCATTGCTGTGACCATGCGTGGTCTTCGGCGAGATTGGCGGTGGCATTGCTGAGGTAGGAAGTGAGTTCGGTGAAGCTGTTGGCAAAGTCCTTGAGCTTCTGCATTTCCTTGAACTTCTGGATGCCAGCCTGGTGCGCATTGACATCCTCGGCACTGTATTTGAAGTTCTTGAGTTTTGCCGGGGTGGTGTAGGACTGGAGGCTCTCGAGGAACTGCTTGGTGTCGTCGAGCTGTTTAGTGAGCTTGGTGACCTCTGCTTCCTCCATCAGCTGGACACCCCAGAATGGGACGCCATTGCCAAATTCCTGACGAGCTATGACGAGGGCCTCTACCTTTTTAGTCAGCTCGGCATTGAGCTGAATGACGGCTTCGTTGTTGTTCTGAGTGACCTGCACTGCGAGTCCGGGCGAGAGGTCGAGCAGCTGGTAGAGTGCCTTGATGGCTGGGACGTTCCAGTCCTTCGGCATTTTGATGTGTTTGAAGTCTTTCAGGTCAGCCAGTGGACGTTTGGAAAGTTCAGCTAAGTCTGTGGCGGAGAATTCCTTGCCCGGGATGTTGAGCACGATGTCGCCTGAATAGACGAGACCAGTAAGGACGACGAGCAAGAGCTCAACCTCAAGGCGGAAGCTGCCTGGTTCTGGTCTGGAAAAGTAGGGAACGGTATCGATTTCCTGAATCAGCTCGGAGGCATTGAGCACCTGGCCCTGGCCTTTTTTGCTGAGCAGGCTGATGATGTATTGAGCGTAGGGTGATTGGTTGGCGTTGATCGTCTCGCCATCGAGCATACCTAAGCCATCAAGCACGGTCTCGGCTGTCTGTGACTTGGAGCCGCTGAAGTATGCTAGAGCATCCGTGATCATGCGGTTGGCATTGCCATCCTTGCCGAAAGTGATTGGTCGGCTGAACTTCGGGTAATCGCCACACAGATCGCCAAAGTGAGGATTGAGGAAAGAGGATGCGGCGAGGTTGATCTGCTCGCGGCAGGTGAGGCCCGCAGCTTTCTGTCCAGCGAGTGCCTGTGAGAGCGATTGGGTTTTGCCGGCAAAGGTGACTTTGAGTTTGCTGAGGAAGTTCTTCTGCACCCACTGGGTGAGTGTGCGGAAGTGTTTCTCCGCCTTGCGGTCGTATTCCGATTTCTTGGTCCCGGTGGCATTTTGCTTCAGAGCGATGGCCGCTGCGTAGAGGTCGAGAGATTTGCGGAATTCCGGATCAGCGGCATCGAGACGGAAGAAGACCTCGTCGTCTTTTTGTTCATCCTTAAATTTCGGCGGGCTGATGATCTGTGGAAAGTAGAGGTAGAAGTCTCTAGCTGGCTGGGCGGTGGAGCGCTCGCTGGGCACTCCGAAGAAGAGCCAACCGAGTTTGGAGACATTTTTCTCAGCCCATGGGATATTGCTTTCCCAGATGTGATAGCCGGTGAAGTCGCTGGGGGCATCGATTTCCAATGTCTGACGCAGGACGGAGAAGTAGGCGCTATCGAGCGTGTTGTCGTCGAGACTCTCGGCTCGTTTTTCGATCAAGGCATCGAAGTCTTCGGTCTTTTTGAGATCGAGGAAATACTGGTGGTTGTCGTCGTTGGCGCTGAGGAACTGGCCACTGACGCAGCTTCGGATTTCCTTCAGTGTGGTTTCAATGACAGTGAGTAGGTCTTCGGATGGTTGTTCGCCACCGAGCATCTCAACCATCGGGTGGTAGACGCAGAGCTCATCGCGCAGTTGCTCAGACGTCATGCCGATGGGGGCATTGATATTGGCCGTGGTGAGGCGGTTGACTGAGAGACCATCTATGATGCGTTTGGCGATCGGCTTGTAGGTTTCTCGTTTCTTCGGGAAGCCACTGTTGACTTTGTCGTGCAGGATGTCGCTGCAGTCCATGGTCGCCTTAACGTCTTCATTGGCTCGGTGGACGGCATTCCCTTTGAGGTAGGCCCAGAAGCTATCGAGCGCAAGGATGCCCGGGTAGTCAGAAGGGAGTTCCTTATCTTGTAGTTCGATGAAGTTGTCTGAGAGCACCTGTAGCACTCCTCGTTGTTCGACGATGGGGAGCTTCTCAAAGGTGTCGACGTAGTCAGGGTGGACTGGGAAGAGGTCGACAAAGTCTTCAAGTTTTTCGGTCCAGCCGTTATAGAACTTGGCGAACGGTGCCAGGTAATCACGGATTTGCGACTTTTGCTCGTCAGTTTTCTTGAGTAGGCGGTTGGCGACCACAAAGGTAATATCAGTTTTTTGGATGCGGACCTGGTCAAAGCGGTCTTTGACTCGGGCGAGGCTTTCAGACACGAAGGCGAAGCGGTCGGAATCAAAGATGGCTTCCTGCACACCGGCGATGAAGCGGAATTTGAGGTCCTTACAGACTTCTCCGATTTCGCGCAAGAAACCGAGGTCGAGAGTGATCTCTTGCTGATTGCGGGATCTTAGGTAGTCGAGCAGCTCGTCCACGACGATAAGGAGTCCTTTGGCGGAGAATTGCCCTTGGAAGGCGACCATCAGGTTCTCGATGGATGACTTGTTTTCGGTGATTTCGTCTTCAGCGGGAAATTGGAAGTCGATTTCCCATTCGCGGAGTTGGGATTCGATGTTCTTGGTAATGATGTTACGGAGCCCCATCTTGGTAGATCCGATTTCCATGCGGATGACCTTGTATTCTCCGGTGACTTTCTTAGCTGATTCCTTGACATCGGAGTTGGTGATTAAATCGGCGACATCAGGGTATTCACAAATCGAAGAAATAACCGACATCAGGTGAGATTTACCCGTTCCGTAGTTACCCACAATAAGCAGGCCCTTGGCATCGGCAGCATTGGGGTCGAGCAGCGGGAAGACCTTTTTTGATAAGGTTTCTGCCATGACATCTGAGATGACGTAGGTGCTGACAAATTGGCCCGCTTTGTCGGAGTGATTGGCATCTTTGAGCTGCACAACGCGTTCGATTGGCTCGAATTGGATGAGGTCTTTGTATTTCATGAAAAGTCGGTGGTGTCGATGATATGGAAGGTGTCTTGTGCTGTGAGGGGGAACTCCTGCGAAGCCGGATGATCTAGCGTTCCGTATGTTAGGGTGTTATTAGAGTAATTCCCGGTCCATGTCACGATAATGGTCTTGGATTGAGACAATCTTTTAAGAAAAGCCAAAGGATTGAGTTCCATGGGAGGCTCAAAGAGGATTTCGATGTTGTCGATAGCGACCTGGGCTGTGGGTGCATCAAGAATGAGTTTTTCTGCGGTATCCTCGGCTTTGATAGGTCGTAGCCCTAATGGAGTTGCCATTAAGGCTCTGCTTAACTCTTCTCCCATATTGATTGTGGAGACATTATAGTCTTTGATGACGTCATGTAGCATGGCTGTCTTGCCAGTTCCTGCGGAACCAACAATAATGATCAGTTTGTAGTGTTGAGCAGAGGCATCCTTAAGGGTGCCGTGCCAGTCGGATTCTTTTAGGACAAGAGCCATATTATAGATGCGAGTTTCAAAAGCCAGATATAGGGGGGATTAATCGGAAATAGCGCGGGAAATTTAGATGGTGAAAAATGTTAGTTTAATCTGATTTTAAGCGGAATTAGCCATTCACTTTACGCGATTGTGTATATAGATGGGAAGGGGAACCTGACGTAATCAGTTGCGCAGCAGTCCAAAATAGCTACGGCTACCGAGTAGCTCGGCGGCTGAGGATCTATGGCTTGGTTATTTAAACCTGTCTTTCATATAAGAATTCATCTCACTTAGGGGGATTTCATTGGATGCGTTTCCGTTGCGGACGTAGAAGCGCTCTGTTTTCTGACCGTTCTTGTCTGAGATGTTCACGATCAGCGGTTCCTTTGCCATTTGTACCTCTACCTGGCAAATTTCTTCGTCCTCAATTTCAGGGAAAATGATTTTTATTTTGCTGGAGGTGAATGATTTGCCGAAAGCATTGGAGAGCAAATTGCGGAGGTGCATCTCAAATTTATCTTTGTCGGCATTGCCGAGTGATGCGTAGTCGTGGCCGAGTCCGAGGACGTTGCCATCATCGTCCACACCAATGATCAGAGTCCCTCCATCGGAGTTGGCAAAGGCGGCCACGGTCTTCTGGATGACTTCTTCTAGCTTCTTATTCGTGCGTCCTTCTACGATATCCCAGCGCATAGTGGACTTGAATTCCAGTTCATCGCTTTCACCTTCTGCTATCATATCCTCTAGTTGGAGAGGAATATCTGTCTCCATAGAATCAGTGATTCCCTCGAGGAAGGTATTGAGTTCCTCTGCGAGCATCGTCCGGCGCTCTGTGAGGAAGTCCTCGTAGTTATCAAGATTCCATAATTCGATATCTTCAGGGATACATTGGAGCTTGAGTGAGTGCGGGAATTTTTCAGAGACAGATGTCAGGTAGTTGACTGCGGGTGCGGCAGATTTTTTACGGTTTGCGATCTGGGTAAGAATCGCCCGGTTGGTAAACTCTTGAGCCAAGGCGTATTTCACACGGTTGCCCATGCCGTAACCCACTGATTTGAGGCGTGAATATGGAAAGATGTGGTCAAGCTCCAACTGATACTTTGGGCCCATATTCTGGCGTAGTGCGACCCCCGTAGTCAGGCAGACGGCACCGCGGCTTTTTAGATACCAACGCATCATGCTGAAAAGTGGGTGGCTGATGGAACGGCCCACTATTTCATCGGGGACGATTAGCAGTCTTCGTTCATCGGCGATGACCTGTAAGAGATCATCGAATGGATTTTCAGATTCGGTCAGGGTGCGTAAGTCGCGGTCCAGCTTTTGCTGTAGCTGCCCAACGTAGCGATTGCGGATTTGTGAGTAGTAAAACCATTTTACCATCTTGTTGATTTCTGTTTCGGTCAGGTGTTGGTCTTTTTTGTCGAAGCAGTATACGATGATAGGTATGAGCGCATAGATGGAGTTGATCTCATGAGTGTGATCCACATATGCCTTGGATCTCATGAGGTTCATGACGTAATCTAGAGTTTGTCCATTAAGCTGATCCCAGGCAGTCAACAACGGCTCCCGGTTTTCCGGGTCATGAAGCTTTTTCATTTCGGACCCCATCCTGTGGAGGCACCCGAGAAGCACGTAAACGATGAAGTCCAGCTTGAAGACATAGCCGCTTTCTTGTAACTCAGCGAGCTTGGCCTTGAATAGATCGCGTGCCTCTGGCCAATAGCCTGAGATCTGCGCCAGGGCGAGTTCGGCGTCGGTTAGCGCGACTCCACTAGAGTTGACCTTATAAAAAATATCAATGGCTTCCCGTATGGCAGCTTTAACGGGTATTGTCTGCTCTGGGAAATCCCGTTCGCGGATTTGGGTGATGGCGTTAAGATTATCATCTATGATATCGTCTCGGTCTCGGCTTACCTCCTCACCCGTTGCTTCGAGTCTGCGCACCACGTCTTTTGCTCGAACCTTACGCTGAAATATATCAGTGATGTTGAGCCACAAGGGCTTACTCTCCATTTTCTTCATGTAATACGAAAGCTCGAGTGTTTCTACGTTCACATAGAGCCCTCGAGTGTCATTTAAGATCTCTGCTGCAGTGTAGTAGGGTGGTATCTCACCATTGATCAGCATGTAGAGCGTGGTGATGCGTTGCTGCCCATCCAGTAGCAACTTTACAGCTCCCTGACTCGTATTGTATTTGTGGGGGCCTTTTAGTTCGGGAGGGTTGGCGGTTTCCCAGGTTAGCATGGTCCCAGTAGGGTATTCCTTAATCAGTGAATCGATCAGTTGTTTTGCGTCATCACGTTTCCAGACATATTCACGCTGGAAGGCTGGAACAAAGAGCTGGTGCTCGTCGATTTTATCGAGGATCGTGGATATTTTCATTAAATGGATAGAGAAAGTAAAATGAGAGGTTTCTTTCTATCGCTTTTTGAGTGATCTGCAATAATGAAAGACCAACATGAAATAATGGATGCATCTAACTACCATAATCTGTACAGCCAGAACATGGTAGGTCGTTGTGGGTGCCGGGAATCGGAGTCGTTTGTTGATATTGTTTCATGTATTCGCCTCAGCCTGATTCTCAGCCTTCCGCTTCATCCTCTCCTCATTACTCTCCGCTTTCCTAAATCTCTGACCATCCCAGGGGATGTGTTGGTTGTTTAGTAGGACGTAGGGGCCTGTGATGTATAATGATTCGCCACTCTGTTGCACAGTGATCACGTCCTCGACGTTGTAGACGGTTCCTTCTTTGATGTATCCATCGGGGAATTCAAAGTCTTGGTATGTATTGTTGGGGGCTCCGATGGGAATGGGTGTGGCGTCTATGCAGAGGACTTTGTCGTTTGGTTTGAATGTGTTCATCGTGCTATGCGTTGGTTAGGGTTTTCTGATTACGGGTGTTCATATCAATGATATACATTGCGGAATCATTGAAGGCTGCGGTGCCTGAGCAGATGTGAAAGGCGATCCAGTTAGGTGCGTTGTAGTTTTTGAGAAAGTCTTTGGTGTCGGAGGCATTGGGGTTGATGTCGGCGCATAGTTTACGCAGGAAGGCTTGGTCTTCGTTGATCTCATTCAGTTCCATGAGGGTAGCTGCACGACATGAGCCATCCTTTGAAACATCAAA
>Ga0315320_10001678_pt1 | contig 18372 bp, 13 predicted proteins | sample M140m21515metaG_FD_203458 | JGI IMG/M metagenome (GOLD analysis project Ga0315320, IMG submission 203458) | Ammonia-oxidizing marine archaeal communities from Monterey Bay, California, United States - M1 40m 21515 | ecosystem: Environmental > Aquatic > Marine > Coastal | place: USA: California... | reverse complement strand
ATCGGTCAAGTCAGCGCGTGCAGTCCAGACAATGCCTTCCATCTTCACTGGAGTTTCCCCAGACGGAGTGCTTGGAGTGTTGATCTGGCCCTGAATTTTTGGCAGGGTGATTGTCAATCGTGAAGTGTCATCATCAGCCATGAATACAAGACTTGCGGAAATCGATGCTTCCTCAAGTGCGAACCAAGTCAAGTACGGATCGTTAGCTTCGTCGTTGAAAGGAGTCGTGCAAGTCATCTGATACTCTTGGCGACCAGCAGGCAACGCCGTTCTAGTGACGCTGTTGTAATACAGGTCAGTAGTCAGGTTGTTGTTGCCGCTGATGTTTAAGTCATCAATGGGAATGATTGTTCCATCGATGTTGATCACAGATGAAGTGTGTACAAACGGCTGCTTCTGGCTAAACCCAGTGCTTGTTGGAAGATCCCAGGTTCCAGCAGTCTCGTATGAACATGCCTCGATTCCCCAGTCCATCGTAAGTCGTGGGGAACTTTTGCTAGACTGAATGGACCATTGCGATGTCTTGCAGTCGTAGAAATCAAAGGTTGTGATGTCAACAAATCGAGATGCCCTGAAGTACTGGCAGTAGCCATCTGGGTCAGGACTCCAAGTGTCAGCCACTTCGGTGTTCTCAAGACCTAGCAAAGGCAGGAGTGTAGCCAGCTCGTCGGATCGCGGCTGAAGCTGAACGCTTCCTGTAGCAGCCTTCGAGTCGAGGGTGACGCCAGCCGAATCGTAGAATGGCGTTCCGGTGTGACCTGGGTCTTGGGAGTAAACGGGTGCAGTATTCAGGCTGTTGCTGATTTGACGGAACTGCGACGAAAGCACCAGTGCTTCTGTTGCGCCGAAGTCGCCCGCCGCGCTAACGCCGAACTTGTGTGTCCTTGGGACATTGGTAATACACGCCACGGTGTAATCTCCTTGTTAAAAAGCTTTTTTGTAAAAATGTGTTTGCGCTACACAAAGAGATCAGATTCGCGGGCCGGTTCGATTTCCAGTGATTCACCACTGGGCGAAATATGACACAACTTCTTTGCGGCGGGCGGCGGCGGGCCCATTAAGAAAACGCTCATCAAGATTTTACGAGCGAAGCGAGTAAACGATTTCATTCAGAAATGCATTATCTCGAAACATTCACTAGCGTTTGGGTACAAATACCCACTGGGGTTTCGTTGACGTGGAATGCAGGAACAACCCCAGAACGCCGCGATGCAAAGATTTGTCCGAGGAACCCCCGAAATAGCTCGCTACGCTGCACAGGATCGATCAGGACGCGATTGGCCCGCTCCCCTGACAGATCATACAGCCACATGCTGCCGTCGATTGCGGGGCATCCTAGTGAATTGCACGTATATTGCGGTAATCTGAGGAAATTCAGAGAAATCTCTGGAATTAGCGCCCCGACCCCCGCCCACTCACGCCTAGTCTATTGAGGCGACAGTAAAACGAGTCGCCAAAACGAGCAGCAAACGTCATGGGACGCTGGCGGCTTCCGGCTGATAAGTCGGGGGACAACGGCGAACGCTTACCCACCCGCCGCAGGGGAACGACGAATGCAGCACAGCGAGAAGCACGCCCCAGCAATGGGAGTGGGACAAAGTGGGTGACACCATTGGGAAGCACGGTTGCGAGTCGGATGCATACGACAGACAGCCCGACCCTCGAATCGCTGATGCTTGTTTTTTTGAGTAGACCTACTCGGCTCCGTTAGTGGAGCATCGGGACGCTACTTTTAGGATGTAACGCAGTACGACAGGTGCAGAAGTGGGAGGCTTGGATACAAGCAGCTTCCACGAAGGAGTATCTCGCTGCGGCCTTTAGCGGGGCTTGATTCCTGAATGCCCGTGACTCTGGTTCGAACCCAGAGGGAGCCGACTAGGTTTACCCGACACCCACTACCACTAGAGAGCATCATGTTAAACCAAATCAAAGACCTTCCGATCAGCAAGCAGGTCAAATTGTTTCTGATCATCATCAACGACAAGAACGTTTCGCCAGCGTCCAAGGCACTTGCTCAGTCGAAGCTGAACGCTATCAGAGCCAAAGGCTTTCTGGCTGGCTAATCTCTTGCCCGTCAATCAACCAACAACATCAACGAAAGAACGTAGCCATGAAAAACGCCAGCTACCGCAAGATCAACGACCGCAGCCACAACAGCTCCACCTATCACAAGAAAGACGGGACTCCTGTTCGCCATCGCCTCAAGGCTGATCTTCGCAAACGCATCAAAGATGCAAACGTCAGCAACTAGCCACCACCAACCAAAGGAAGCAGTGAATTGAGAGACACCAAGTACAACCCACTCCATCGGCGACACTTTCGCGTATGTGACGCCAATTCTGTACTGAACTACTACTACACCCAGAAAGCAGCACTTGCTTATCTGCGGGTTCTGCGTCAGAAGTCTGAGGGCTTGACCGGCCTGAGCGTCGAGCGATACGACGAAGATGAAGATAAATGGGAGAGTATCGCGAGCTAGGCGCAACACTGGCTCGCAGATCACTACTCTAGCAATGCAATATCACACAAAACGGGAGCCTATTATGGCAGTCACATCTGTCTCGCAATTTCACTTTTATTCGGTCGAGGACGCTCTCAAAGCGATGGAGCTACTTACTCTCATCGACTTTCGTTACGTGCCTATCTCTCACAAGAAGTCGCCGTATGTAGCCAAGATCATTATCGACGCGAACTTCACTGAAGATGTTGATCATGCTCTCTTCAACAAGACGAGCATTCCGTATCACTTCTGTGACGATTACTTCAAGGAAACTACCCGTATTGGCAGGGAGGGCAACTGAGTATGCACTACGAAGTTTTTTACATCGACGTGAAGACCGGCTGGGCTGTTGCCCTGTTTGATGAGCTTCACAACCAGATCGGTGATGCTGACTTCTGCTTCAGCAGATGCGAAGCCATAGCTTGGGCCATACAGATAAACGATGGAAAGGAAATCTGGGTATTCACCAAGACCGGCAAAAAGACAATCCTCAAGCAAGGGAACTGATACATGCTGAACATGACTGTTCGAAAACCGCTGGGCCAAGACCAGCTAAACGAAATCTGCAAAGAGATGAACGACATCATCGCATGTGGATGGCGCGTCCACTTTGAGGGGAAATACGGCGATGACGAATCGCCAATATATGTCTACTACTTCAATCCTGAGCCAGAATCGAAAGCCCATTTCGACCCTGATTGGTACAACTGCGTTGACCTTTTGAGAGGCATTGAGATGGGGGTCAATTTTTAGCGCCCTGACTAGCGGCGAACCAAGCCTAGTCAAATGCAACATCATCTTACATAAACGGGAGTACTGGCTAATGTCAGGAGTCAAAGAAGATCGCCGGATTATCTACACGGCAAAAGACCCAGAAGGAACCCTGCTCACCTGCAACGAAGTGATCACCCATCACAACGATGGACGACTCACGATGTACGGTGCTGAGTACTTCCACGGGTCAACACTCAAGCACACTGTTAGCGGCGAGTGGAACCGCGCACGGGCAAATGCTCGCATCGCTTCACACTGGGAGGGATTCGCCTCGAATCATAAGGCACTTGTCCCATGCGGCAAGGAAGCTATCGTCGAGACGACAAACGTCAATGGCAAGAAGGTTACCGCTGTCGTCAAGTGGATTCACCCCACTGCCAAGGCTCGTAACGCCTCTTGGGGGAATCTGGTCGCATCATCGCGGAAGATTACCCAGAAGGATGTCAAAGACGTATCTCGCGAAAATGGATACACGCTTGTCCACTCGTACGAGTACATTGGACTTCTCTGTGCAGATTACGGTCGAGTTGATGCCTCTTATCACGGGTTGTTCTTCGAGGGCGGCGGACCATCAACCAAGGCTATCTTGTCTGACATCGAGTGTTCTCTGTTCCGCGCAACCGAGAGCTGCGAAGCATGGTACGACCTTGACGCACGTTCATACACAAGAGAGCCGTTCGTGGCTGACTCTCTCGATCCGTTTGACACAACAGACGATCCGTGCCTTAGCGTGGCTTACGTCACGATCACTGTTAACAACGAAGAGGGCGAGTGAATGACATACTGGGAACATAATGGCAAACATCAGGCGATAGCCGAAAGGCTCGAATCCTATGGTGACGGCAAGCCTGAGCTTTGGAAGCATTTGTGCGGGGTCTACTATGACCTGTTTAACAACGGCGGATGCAACCTGCAGCACTCGCACTCATGTAACGTCATACGCACTTGGCTTGGCGCAAACGGCCACATCGATCTGGCACAAAGATTCGAGAAGCACATACTCGACTTCTGTCACCTCGAAGACACCGAAGAACTCGACGACTGCATGACCTGCAACGGCTCTGGTAACGCACACGACTCGATTGAGGACGACGAAGAATGCTTCGAGTGCGGCGGAACCGGCCAAGAGATGGTCAAGGTCTACGCCACAACTAACATCGATGATCATAGCGACGAATGGCAGGGAGTGATCGAGGACGTTGCAGACGTTCTAGCGCTGCACCTCAAGGACTTCGAAGCATAGGCAAATTGAACCGAAATCGCCCTGCGGATAGCATCCGTGGGGCTTTTTTTGTGCCAAAACAGAGGAAACTGACAGAAGTCTCAGAGAAAACTGTCAGGAAATGTCACCAGAGGCTCCCTGCGGCCCCAGAAACGGCTTTGGCGAAGGGGGTGGTGTGATCAGACCTGCGCCCCTCCGCGCTCGTCTCCGCTGATCCTAGTGGCTCTCTAGCCGGTTGAGGATTCGGCCAATTACGCCGTTTCTCTGTATGTCGCTGATTTCGAGCCTTGATACCCCTACGCCGTGGCATCCTTCTAGCTTGTCCATGACCTCTGCGAATCCGCTGCAATGGATGTCTGACTGGTTTGGGTCGCCGTTGATGATCACCTTAGAGTCCCTGCCCATCCTGCTGATGAACATCTTGATCTGGTCAAGAGATGTGTTCTGCGCTTCATCGAGGATCATGATCGAATAGTCAAACGTCCTGCCCCTGAGAAGCTCAAGCGGCTCGTACTGTATCTGGCCTGAGTTAGCGTACTGTCCGTAGTTAGCTCTTCCCATGAACCCCTTAATGTTCTCCTGCATCGGAAGAAGGTACGGGGCTATCTTCTCATTCAGTTCGGCAGGTAGGGAGCCGATGTCCTGACCGGCACTTACGAGCGGCCTCGTCACGATGATCCTATCGAACATGCCTCCGTGAAGGGAGTGCGCCGCATACCCAGCCGCGATATATGACTTGCCAGACCCTGCTGGACCAGAGCAGATAGCTACATCGTTTTCGCAAATTGAAACAATGTAGTCATGTTGGTTCTCAGTCTTCGGCTCAAGCTCCTTTAGTGATAGTTTCGCTTTCTGTTTCTCAAGACGTTTTTCACGTTTACGAGATGCCACAATAACAATCCGTTGCTGAAAAGAAGTTAACCCATTATGGATATGAACCCACTGCAATCCTTGCAGTGAAGTGTACCTGCATGGCATTTGCATCAATGCCCATCGTTTCATCTGTCTGGTAGAGAGTTCCTGGGTAGCAGTTTACCGAGTAGACTTCCTCGACCCCACTAAGAGGGCAGCTACCAAAGCTCCTGAATACCTTTTCTCTGTCATAGGTCCAGTTGCTGTCAGGCGTGTTGTTTAGCTGGTTCGACTTTACAAGAACGTACTCAACCACAAATGTCAGGTCACGCTCGCTGTTTGTAGCTATCAGCGGCCTTTCTTCTTCTCTCAGCCATATGTGTACACCAAGCACATTCTTCGTGCTTCCGTCATTCGCTTCCAGCAACTCCTTGAATGAGTTTTTGGGACGCTTGTATGTTCGGTACTTGTCTGGGTCTGTCGGGAACGATGCTAGACTGAGAGATATCAAGTGATTCCTGAAAGTCTGCAGCACTTCGTAGGCAAGGCCAGTCTCGCCGTTACTCACCCTGAACATCACAGGATCGGAGGAGCCAGAGCCAGAGGTGGCGATTGCAATGTACGGACCTGAAGCAAGAGGCACGTTAGTTGTGCCGTTCGTTGAGGACGAGAATAGCTCATCAACAGGGAACGTTGAGTCTGTGTACTTAGATGCGTAGACCCTGACGTTGCCTCCTACGGACCCAAGAATGAAATCCGCTGTTCCGTCATACTTGTTCACAACCTCAAGTGTCGGCGCTGTTGCACTCGTTGTCTGAGGGAATGCGTTGTTAAATACGTCAGCCATGTTACGGCTCCTGCGTTATCTGCACCACATCGAAGCCAGCACCGGACTCCTGATTAGTCCAACGGTAATCAATTCCTGTGGACAGCCCATATGTCTTCGTGCTGACCCAGACCATGCCAGAAGCTCCGCCGCTGCATGTGTATTTGATAATCACCTGATCGTATCCGGTATCTGCGGGTGATAGCAGAAGTTCGTATATGCCTGAGCTTCCTATCTCTGCAAATGAGTTTGCTAGGCTGAATGAAACCCAAGAGCCGCTGCCGTCCTGATGGTATGCCTCGGTTGATGGGTAGCCGCCAGATAAGAAGCCTTCCGGTGCGTTTGAATCCACAACCGGAATAGCTAACTGAATCTCCGACCCTCTTGGTGCTACAATTCTCGTCATGGACTCTTTCCTACAGAATGCCTCTGTTGATGCCTCGATTCAAGCCTCGTATCTTGTGATCCAACAACATCATGTTATCGGCTACAGAAGAGCCAAATGAAAGGCTTGCGAGTTGACATCGGATATCTGACGAATCGATGGCTAGGTCGTATATTGGGTTAACCTGAATGCCTCCGAACTGAGCAAGCACATCAGACCCTGCAACGGACAGATCAATGGAGCCATCGATGTTTACCCTGTCAGCATTGACATCAACGTCAGCAGATGATGTGAACAGTGTTGTCGATTCTTCTATCGACGGCTTGTTAATGCTTGTTACTGACTGAACATCTCCAACCGTGATGTCACTGTTGACTGTCGAGTCAACTTCATCGGCTGTCGTCAACACCTGAACGCCAGTGATTACTAGCTGATCCTCTGGTGCTACTACGGCAGGGCTGTTCTGGCTTCGAATGTCAACGGAGTCCATAGAAAGATTGCTTGTAACGCCTAGAGCAATCGTTTCTGTGTTCGAGTTTACTTCTGCTTCCGATACCGAAAGGTCGAGAACCAAGTCAGCGTTTGCAATCTCAGTTGCTGAGTCAGCGTTGTTGACTGTTATGTCGCTGTTTACTGCCAGAGATACCTGATCAACGTTGCAGGCAACCTGAACTGGCCTTCCTACGATCTGTCCTTCCGGTATCACGAACGCTGCGCTGTTATTTGACCGGACATCCGCTCCATCAACATTTATGTCGCTGTTGACAGTCATTGATGCTTGATCAACGCTTGACGATACCTGAGCGTTCACTACAGCAAGATTGGCGATGATCCCGTTTTCTGAAACCTGCGTCTCAGAATCGATGCCATCAACCAGAATGTCGCTGTTGACTACTGCAGTGACATCTTCGGCGTTTACTGGGACATCTGCATCATTGACAGTGATGTCGGCTATCAATCCAACTTCACTGACCTGCGTTCTTGCTTCAGAGTTGCCTGCTACAGGGTTCTGTTGTGCAGAGGCATCAGAAACTTGAGATGCTGACTCAACTGAGTCAATTTTAAGGTCGTGGATTACGAGCAAGCTGGAGGCATTGACCGGAATGTCAACGCTTGCCGTAGCCAGGCCAATGCTTGAAATGGATGCATCGCCTGACTGCACCCTAACTTCAGGCTCTGCGGCTACTTGTATTTCAACCAGATCGACTCTTGCAGCGAACGTGACTCGAACGCTAGCTACATTCGGCTGGTTAAGCTCCGACTCGATGTCAAGGTAGAAGTTATCTGGCTGAGACCTGACATCTGTCTCGGATATCGACGACAAGTCAGCATTCACCGTGATCGACACTGGCTCCACGCCCGTGACTGAATCCACGCTAACTGGCTGGCTTAGGTCTGCATTCTCAACTACGGTCACTGACCCAGCTTCAGCAGATACCTGGCTAGCTGCAGGGCTGCTGAGTTCCGAGTTCTCAACAAGAACTACAGTTCCCGATTCTGTTGCGGACTGCCCGCTTGAAACGATCAGGTCAACAGAAAGGTTTACAGACCCTACTTCTGTTGCCGACTGCAGGTCGGAAGGAGCTGGGTTCTGCTGAACTAAAGTCTCCTGCGACTCCGTAATGCATTCAGCCGATCCGACAGACAGGGTGAATCCTAGCTCAACTGAGTCAGCCTGCGACATCACCTGCGATGGATTCGGCTGCAGGTTGAACTCAACGAGAATGCTCTGCGAGTTTGAATTGACATCTAAGTCAGTAACAACAAGAGCAATCGATGACCCGATAGAAATCGAATCGACATTTGAGTTGACATCTACTTCAACTGCTTCAATATCAGGAATGATAGAAACGCTGGTGTTCTCAGTGGCGCACTCAATGTTGACTGGCTCAAAGCCAGTCGAAGGTCCGCCTTCTATTCCACGATAAGTTGCTAAGTGGGTTATCTCTGCTTGGGTGAGGACACGATTGTAAACACGAGAGTCGTCGAGCAATCCGTCCCATACGTTAGCACCACTTCTCCCTTGCGATCCAATCTCCCATTCGCCAAGGTTCTGACTCCATCCATTTGTCATTGATCCAGAATCTGTCAGCACACCGTCGATGTACTGCTTGGCAGCATTGCTGGTTGAATCCCAAGTGATAACAACGTGATGCCAGTCGCCTCTTAGGTCAGTTGATCCTATTGGGGCGAAACCGTTGAAACTGGTTTCCATCACACCGTTGTTTGTTCGGCACTGGAGGTAGTCACGAGTGGAGGGGTCTTCGACTGCCATGATCTCTTGGTAGCCTGTTGAACCCACATCCTGATTAAACCAGCATGACATTGAGAAAGAGGTGTTTGCTACTGGAACCACTCCGGTATTGACGCCTGACGTAACTACTCCATCGCCTTGCCACGCTTTGGTCCCGCCTGATCCAGTGTTATCCACCACGCCAAATTGCCCTGCAAGTTTTAGTGTCGCATCAGCACCGCCAGCGAGGTTGTTGAGTCCGTCACTTGAGATGGCAAGAGTTGGACACCACCACCCGTATTCGTCGCCAAGGCCAACAGGAGGCGGTCCCTCTATTCCACGCGAGGTTGCAAGGTGCGTGACCTCTGCTGGGGTGAGGACACGATGGTAAATCCTTGCATCGTCTGCCAAGCAGATAGTGCCGTTGGATTGCCCCTTTCCAATGGAGAACGTGAGTCCTCCTGCTCCGGTGAAGATGTACTGGGAGCCAAAACTTTGCACCTCGACGCCGTTCTCATAAACAAGCACGCCTTCGCCTTGCTTGTAGGTGTACGTCAGGTGTCGCCAGTAGCCAGCAGTTGCTGGGTTTTCGTAGGTGCGACCGATGGTTGAGCCACCGTCAGTGATGCCATACACCTGTAGGCCACCTGAGAATGTGGAAAAGGTCAGGTTGGAGTCAGGGAAAGCAGGCTTGTACGCACCGAAGATAGTTCCACTCCCCGATGGGACTTCTGTCAACTTCACCCAGATCGACATTGAGTATTCTGTCAGGCCATCAATGATGTCGATAGGCAGCGTCACGCCCTTTGAGTTAACATCAATGTCGTAAGCCAAGGAGCCGCCGTAGTCGGTGTCAGGTGTCGTGGTCAATCCACCAACATATGCTCCATCGTTTCCGTTGCCGCTAATGTCATTAGCACTGTCACTGAGCGTGGGGCATAGCCACAGTTGTTCATCACCTAAGCCAACAGGTGCTGGACCTTGGACACCGCGCGAGGATGCTAGGTGGGTTATCTCTGCTTGTGTGAGCGACTTGTCAAAGAACCTGATGTCGTCCAACATTCCGTCATAGGCATACAGCCCAGTCGCAGTTGACAAGGTTCCAATGGTGATGTCGTTTCCGAGGGTCACTGGGTCGGATGCAGTTCTTACAACCGTGCTTTCAACCCCATCCCTGTAGCCCTTGATCTCGTTTGATCCAACAACTCGCTGATAGACGATATGTTCCCAAGCGTTGTTTAGCACATTCATCCAAGTGCTGCCAGAACCGTCAGTGTTAGGTTGTGTAACCGCTGTGAGTCTCCACGGGGAGGTCTTGGTTGATACTGCTAGCGAGTCGTTGTTTCCATCGCTAAAGTCAAAAATGTAATCCGAGCCGTTTCCAGTCGGGTTCCACCAGAAGGACAGGCAGAAGGCGTCTGTAGTTCCAGAGCCAACACCACCAAGGACTTCAATGTGGTCATCTGTCCCATCAAACTCATAGGCAAGTTTGCCATCTGACGTAACAGTGCCCATGCCACCATTGTATGTCCCATCGTTCCCATTAAACGACAAGTCATCAGCACTGTCGTTCAGCGAAGGGCATAGCCACAGTTTCTCGTCGCCAAGGCCAACAGGAGCTGGGCCTTGAATACCTCTTGCTTCTGCTAGGTGAACGATCTCTGCTTGGGTGAGCGATCTGTCATAGACGCGGAAGTCGTCAACGTAGCAATCCTGCGAGGCAACCTGAAACACCTCGTTTCCGCTTCCGTAATTGATGCTTGCGTCCGTCGTGTAAGACCCATACAAAGAGCCATCTACATACACCTTTGTGTCTGTTGGGTCTTGGACAAAGGTAAAGCAGTGCCAGCTTCCGTTGTAAAAGGCAGCAGAGGGTGCAGCTTGGTAGTCTCTATTCCACGGGGGACTGCCCAATGCATTGCGAAAAGAAAGTTGATTGCCAGGACTGGCGAAAGCAATCTGACCCAAGATCATGTAAGGGTTAGTCCACTGGCTAACACCAACAGGCTGTATCCAGACGCTCATTGAGCGTGTGGTTGAATTGGAGTTCGGCCACGCTATCGAAACATAATCACTATTGCCGGTCGTGCCATCGTAGGCTCTTGTGCCGCCATTGGCTGTAGCGGCGATGGTTGCCATGCTTCCTATATATGAACCCGCAGTGCCACTCGAACCAAGGTTTGCTGGGCTGTCATTCAGTGAAGGACACAGCCAAAGTTGTTCATCACCAAGACCAACAGGAGCTGGACCTTGAACATTGGGAGCAGATGCTAGGTGGGTGATCTCACCTGCGGAAAGTTCTCGATTAAAGAACCTCATGTCTTCAAATCTAGTGTTGGTCCCTCCACCACTGCTATTACCTACCATCACGCCGAACCGAGCCGCTGTGTTCTGGGCAACGTTTGACAGGGGTAGCACTGTTGTGCTTACGTCCTCAAAAAGCACACCATCTTTGTAAAACTTTATGCTGTCGTCTGTTACGTTGTAGACGAACGCAACGTGAGTAGGGCTGACTGCGTTACTTGACAAGAAATTGCTGCTGGTGGCAGTGATCTGGGGGCCAGAAGCAGTGCGGCGAGACACTGCACCCTTCTGGGTGTTGGTTGCCTCCATTATCAAGCCGTAACTCTTGAACGTATTGTCGCCTCCCAGTCCGAATAAAGGGCTAAACGAACCCAAGTTATCAGAACTGATCCAACCGGCCAGAGTCATCTTGTCTGACTGTTCAGCGTAGATGTTGAAGTTCGCATCAGTCTTCCAGTTATCTGTCCTGCTTGGACTCTGGAAACAGTCGTTCCCGTCTGAGTCAAATGACTCAATAGTGCAAGTCGTGTCAGGCTTTAACTGCATGTCGGTGGAGTCGTAGTTGCCTAAGTTTGCCCCGTTACTATTAAGCGTGGCTGAGTACCACAGTTGCTCATCACCCAAGCCAACAGGTGCTGGACCCTCTACTCCCCGCGAGGAGGCTAGGTGGGTGATCTCTGCTGGTGTGAGGATTCTGTCGTATCCACGGATGTCGTCGATGTATCCGCCAGCAGCAGTGCCGTCTAATCCATACTCGAACGCTGCAAGGTCACTCCCAAATGCGTACCCACCAACAGTAAGATCCTCTGATTGAAGAACGCCGTTTACGTATGACTTTGCAAACGCATTGTCTTCCCACACCATGACAAAGTGAGTCATGTCTGTAGTTGTCGTTCCGTTTGATCCGTTGGCAATGTAGTTCCCACTATCTACAAACTGAGAATAGACAGTTCCCCCAGTTGACCGACCAACTCTTAGCCTAGTGCCAGAGCTACCTTGCTTGCTCCCAAATGTCCTGCGGTTATTTGTCGATTCTGGAAGTACCCAGAACGACATGGAGAATTTGCCCGTGGCTAAACTTGCGTTCCTTAGTTCTAGACCTGCATCGTCCATATTGAGACTGTTCCCAGACCCAGATGCGAACCAAGCAACGTCTGTGCTTCCCGCTGGAGGCGATGCGGTTGTGACTCCAGCAGAGATCACAGCATTGTTTCCGTTTCCGCTTAGGTCTCCTCCACTGCTGTTTAGCCCTGCGGAGAACCACAGTTTCTCATCACCAAGACCAACAGGAGCTGGACCTTGGACTCCACGGGCAGATGCAAGATGGGTGATCTCTGCTCCGGTGATTGCGCGGGTGTAGATGCGGATGTCATCCATCTTGCCTGCAAACAGAGACCCAAAAACCGTGGCAACATTTGAGTCTATGCTGCCGTACCCAGCAGGTATGGACGCGGACGTTTTCTGCACACCGTCCCTGTAGTAAACCATGCTACCACTTCCGTCTGACTCACGATTTACGACGAACGTGTGCAAGTACCATGTTGTGTTCTCGTACTCAAATGAACCCGTCTGTCTGTTGGTGGAGCCATCATCTAGCTTCACATACATATCTCGGCCACCGGATACTACGGCTTGGAACCACTCTTTACCTGTTCCCCCCTCGTAGTTGCCAATAGCAGTGCCATTCCAGTTGTTGTTTGAGTACATCCAGAAGGACACACTAAAACTATCCGATCCAAATTGGATTGGATTCGCTGCCGAGACACTGTCTGTCCCGCCAAAGTCAAACGCATAACTGCCACCTTCACTGGTATCAGAAACAACGGTAGCCCCATTTGCAGTGCCATCATTGCCGTTCCCCGACTGGTCATAAAACGCAGTCGATGAACCAGTGTTGTCAGTGGTGGCACTAATCCACAGTTTCTCGTCGCCAAGACCAACAGAAATGCGAGTAATGTCAACAGCGTTAATGACCCAGCTAGGGTCAGTTGCCGATGCGTCCAGAGACGGGGTTATTGATATCCTGCCATCATTGACAGTTACTTCGCCAGCGACCGTCACAAGGGAGCCATCTGCGACATTGGCAGGGGTTTGACCAAGTGACTTTCCATTCACGGTCCAGTCTGTTGGGCCATGAGAAGAGCTAGAGTCGCCACTGTATATTTCTATTTTGTACGTTCCGTTGGAAACGTCAACAAGGAAGTTTTTGCTGTTAATCGCACTGTAGGCGAAGTCTCTGGCGAGGTCGCTCCCGACCGCTCTATCTGTAGCGTAGATGTCAGAAGGGGAGTCCCATCCGTATCCTAGCTCTTGCGAGTATTGAGCGTTTGTTGCTCGCTCGTACCCACTGGAGACTGGGCTTGCCTGAGTGCCGAAGTCAAGTCGAATTGAACTTGGCGACAGTGATGCAGATGCGTTCGAATTAACATCTAGGCTGCCAACGCTTATGTCCACTTCAACTTCAAGCAAAAAGCTGTCGATGCTAGTGATGCAGTTCGCGCTGTTGATATAAAGATCGGTGGGTCCACTTGAACCACCTGCGTTGTAACCTCTAGTTGACGCAAGCAATGCCACGTCAGCATCGGTTAGTCGCCGGTTAAATAACCTGAGATCATCTAATGCGGCGGTTCCGTCTGTGATACCAAAGGAGCCTGCTGCACTTCCTATGTTTCCATCCAATTGAGAGAACGCAGTTACAGAGACAGGTCCATACAGTCCGTTGATACCCGTTGATGTGTATTTTGTTCCGTTGATGTAAAGGTCGGGGTTTGTTTCAGATGACCAAGTCCATGCAACATGGACCCAAGTGTCATCAGATGGCAATACGCCAGCCCCTGCGCCGTCAGCATAAGAGGTTGCTGAATTGTTGCCGTACTCTACATTGTGCTTTACGAGGAAAGCGCCAGAGGAAAGATGCGTTAGCTGGAAAGCAGGAAGCGGACCTGCGAACCCAAAAATGCCAGCATTGCTTGTAGTGTTGGTCCTTACCCACGCAGAGTAGCCGCCTTCAGTATTTCCGCTGTTGTTGTAGCTGTCAGTGATAGCCATGCTGCCGCCCGGTTCCCACTGCAATGAATGAGTACCTCCGCCATCAGCGTCAGCGACTACACTCATTGTGCCAGTGATTGTCTGCGGGTCGGTATTGTTGTTTCCCGTCAGGTCGTCAGTGCTGTTTGTTGCAGACAGTGTTGGGCACATCCACAACTGCTCACCACCAATCCCGACAGGTTCTGATGTTGGCGAGCCACCTTCGCTGAATCCGTACCCTCGCTCTGAAGCCAGATTGGTCTTCTCTGCATCGGATAACTGGCGATCAAAGATTCTGAAGTCGTCGGTAGGAAGGTTCCTAGTCGAGCCAGCGATGTTTGAATAGAAGTTCTGGTAGTTGACTTCACCACCAGCAGTGAGGTCGTATTCAGTGCTGCTGTAGTTCGATCCGATCCCTTGAGATAACGACTGGTAGGGCATCTCTACGCCGTCAGCCCAGACCCTGAAGACACTACCCGGCCCCTCGAACGATACTGAAGTCTCGGTTCCTGCGAAGTCAAATTCAAAGATGAAGTGATGCAGGCCAGTTACACCGGCTACCCACGCCGCATTGTCTCCACTGCCTACAGAAGTACCCCTCTGCCCACCGAAGTAATTGGGGGTGGTAAAGTCTTCGACGTAGTAACCCTCGAACCACTGCTCAAAGTATGTGCCACTAAACACGTTTTGCTTGAAAATAACAGAGATCAATGGAGCAGCATTGAAGTCATCTGATCCAATGTTAAACAACACACCACTCTGGGTTGTAGACACCACAGGTATATCGAGCCAACAAGCTACCGTGATGTATCTGCCCGTAAGATTGGGGAACACGTCAAGGACATCACGACTTGAGTCGTCACCAGCGATCAGGTAGGAGCCCCCGCTGTCAGTGTTTGGCGTCCAGACAGCAGCCCCATCTGTGTCGCTGATGTTAATCGGCACAGAGCCGCTAGATAGGTCATCGAGGTTTGGAGCGTCGAGCTTATCGGTATCAAGAGATGGGCATATCCAAAGAAGCTCATCACCAAGTCCGCTTGTGCCGCCTCCGCCGCTTGATGGTGCTTGGTATCCACGCTCTGAAGCTAGAAGCTGAATGTCAGCTTCGCTCAAGGCTCCTGAGTAGAATCGAATGTCATCCCTACTACCTGGCACGGTGATCATGGTGTAGTCACCGCTATTGTCGCCAAGGACAAACCCGCTGCTACCTTCTGATGTTCCCGTGGAAACTGGCTGAGTGCTTGTCAGCCTCAACACTCCGTTCATGTAAAGACGAACTTCGCCTGCGTCACCATCAGCGACTACAGCAAAGTGAGTCCATGCATCTGTGTACTCTGACTTGTCAATGTCACCGAGATAGATGTCATTGTTGATATTGAGCCAGCTTGATGACTGGAAGTATATCTGCTGGTTGACCCTGTAGAGTGAATCGGAATCTCCAGTGTTGTAGTCACCGACACAAACAAAGAAGTAGGAAAGGGTGCTGCCTGTCTCGGCATTGATCCAAAACGAAAGTGTCTTCTGCGTAGAAGCAAAGTTAGGCACTGAGTAGTTACCCCATGCCTTATCCTCTTGAGTACCGGCATAGCAATACTTGCCATCGTCAAGTGCAATGCTCAGTGCTGCATCCGCACCACTGCCTAATTTGTTCATCGTGAAGTCGCCGACGATAGGATCGGCATCTTCAGTGATAGATGGACAGCACCATATCTCAGGTGAACTAATATCAGCTCCACCGCCACCAGCAGGCGGAACATATGCAGGAGGCGCAGCGGCCAGTGCGATGCTTATAGCAACCTTGTCGTCAGCCGTATAGGAAGAACTGTTGGTTGCAGGACTTGTTCCGTCCTTTGCTATGAAGTCAACGTAGGCTTGTTGAGACATGTCAACTGCACCTTGCTCAACAATAGGAATCCTTGTTGTTGAGGGCCTGTAGGTTGCATGGTATTTCGCAGAAGCCTCTTGGTTGTCGTCTTCAATCGACGATATCCTGACAATGCAACTACCTTCAACTGTAGCTACTGAAGGAAACTCGATCTCAGAGAAGTTGCCAGTACCGTTTGGGTTGCTGTCATCAAAGAACAAATCTGCTAAAGCAGGAACCGAGTTAGTGTCAACACCAGAGAAGCGAAAGAAGTTGGATACGAACCCAATGTGCGTACCCGACAGCGTGTAGGTTGCAGGCTCAGACGATCCAGCAAACCTGTAAGCCACTGCTGTGTCGTAGCCGTCTGGTCCGCTTTCTTCGGCTACCGTAGTAAAGCCCTCTATTCTCGGCAAACTGCCGCTGTATATGCATGTAAGCACGAAAAGCAGCAAGTCGCCTTCTTGTACGCCAGCAGGGGCGTCGATAACTGAGTTAGTGCCTGAAGTCGAGATAAGGGGCTGCGAATAGGACTCAAGCACAATGCTTGACTGGTAGTAGCCAGAACTACCGTTGAGCAAGACCGTCATGCGATCTTGAGCGTCGGAGACAGTGTTCGTCCAGCCCTGCTCTGGGATTGAATCGCCGTCAGCGTAGGTCGAAGTGTCGTAGCCAACCAGCAAAGCACAGTCAGTGCCAGAGAAGTTACTGTCGTAAGTCAGCGTTGTAACCCCAGCGTCAGCAACGAAGCCTGCTTCAGATGGATTATCTCTTATGCCAATGGCACGAACAGCGACCTGATATCCAGTTGCAGTGGCAGCAGGAGTGCTATAGGTCGTGGAGGAGCTTGAAGACTTGAATACAGTGTTCGTCCAAGGAGCAACGCTATCAACACCAGACCAAGCACTGATGCTGTACGAGGTCTTGTTGGCCGTAGCTACGGTCACTGTGCCTGCATTGCCAGCAGAGATGTCAGCGGCTGTTACAAACCTTCCGTAGGCATCGCACCTTGTCTGGGATGTTTGAACAGGCTCCCATCCAGTACTGAATGTCCTGTCAAGCTGGGCCGCAGCCTGTCCGTTCAAGAACATAAGCATGAAGTCACCAGCAGATACGCCAGCAGGCAATGGTAACGTTCTTGCAACGCCTGATGCGGTTGTGTCTGCGTACGGAGACTCTACTGCGCTGATAAATACTGGCATCTTGCTCTATTCCTGGGTGATCTCTTTAGAGTCGCTTTAGGTCAAAGAAATCGCGCTGACTTGCAGCGCGATAAAAATCAGTCCAACTGATTGCTTTCTGAGCCTGCTACTAAGCTACTGGCTCATCAGAGTCTGGCTCGACAAAGTCTTCTGCCATCCTGCCAATCGCATCGGACCATAGCTGGCGGTTAAGCTCTCTTGATTCGATCAGTGGGTTTACGTGAACCTCACGAAGGTCATTAAAGCGAGCGTTTAGCTCAAGAACTTGACGGAAAAACTCTGCGTCTTCTTGCTTTTGTTGTTGTTCTGCGAGCATGTCGGCATGATCCTGCCTGATGCCATCGATATACTCTTCGTTAAGCCCATCGTGCCGGAGCCCGCCAGCAAGACCAGTGACTTCCGCAGCTTGCTCTGGCGTGATCAGGGAAGCAAGTTGAAGACCGCCAAGAAGCTGCCCCATCAAAACCGCCCACTCCTCGCGATGGCAGTCAACCGTAACCGAGCGAGGCTTGTTGAGGTGGCTAAATAGTTTCGAAAGCCCATCGCCAAGAGGACCGCCAGAAGAAAGTGCGTCGATGAGCGAGCCTTCCCATGCGCCAGTAATGGGATTCCTCTTTGCGAGGTTGCTGTCATCCATCCAGTTCTCAAGGTCCGCGCACATAATCGGACCATTGGTGAGGCTACCAAACCTCGCGATTACCTCTTCGTTTGTGAGGCCATCGATTTTTTCGAAAGTTAACATCTCTTCTCCACATGTGTTTGTTTTTGCGTACTGAGGCAGTAGCTATCTGCCATGTAGCTAAATCATTCACGAGAGAAGGGGCGCTTTCTATATTTGCACAAAAAAACCCTCCTTGAGAAACAGGAAGGCTTTTGTTTACTTCACTCTTCTTCGTCTGCTGGTTGCTCAAGCATTAGCTCCTCCAGCAGGCTGAGTTCATCGTCACTGAAGTCAGGATGCTCACCGACTTCCTCTTCGATGCCGTCTCTTTCTTCTTCGATCATTTCATGTCCCTCTTGTCTAGGTAGTCGTTGAATCGCTTGAGTGAGTCTGACCCCTCACGGAGATCGAATGTCGCACTAAAGGTGCTTCCGTACTTGTACCAGAAATTCCGCCCCTCTACTGTCTTGTAGAAGTCGGAAACCTTCTCTGCGTTCCTAGCGCTGTCTGGAAGCTTGCTTA
>Ga0315320_10001676_pt1 | contig 18378 bp, 12 predicted proteins | sample M140m21515metaG_FD_203458 | JGI IMG/M metagenome (GOLD analysis project Ga0315320, IMG submission 203458) | Ammonia-oxidizing marine archaeal communities from Monterey Bay, California, United States - M1 40m 21515 | ecosystem: Environmental > Aquatic > Marine > Coastal | place: USA: California... | reverse complement strand
CGCTTCCACAATGGTATAAATACGCCGCATCTGCACTTTTCCACCTCCACTAAATCCGCTCATGGCAAAAATACTAACACAACCAAATATCTATAGCCAACACAATATCACCCAAAGAATGTCCCATGCTCGAATATATATTTTTATATATTATTCAAGGACACATATTGAGTTTCCTTGTCACCCCTCCTCTAACATCATCTCAATTATCACCCGTAGCAATGTGCAACAAAACATCATCTGATCTTGTGAGGCAGATCTTAATTAATGCTTCTATCAATCAATAACCCGTTGTTCCGATTTGTCATACATGACATTCCTTGAAATTAATAAGTTGGCTTTCAGAGCATAGCGAACTGCTCGATATCGAAACTTTAATTTTGGAGCCCAACAAAAATGACTATTTAGTCATGTCACATGTGACTCATTGTATTGCCTTCATTGTAGATCTAAACAAAATACTACATAAATCAAATAGAAGATTTATAACATCATCCTAAACAACCCAAACCCATGAACTACACGCCCTACCCTGACGACTATTCATACGATGCCCTTAATGAGCAGAGACTTCAAAACGAAGAAGTGGCTGACTACAACGAAGATTCAGCAAGGAGTAATGAGGCTGGCTGGTTTTACCCTGAAAGAGACAGCGATACCTACGAGGGCTCAACGGAAGATTGAGCTGACCTTAAAGAGCTTCCCCACATCTGATACTCATGCATGACCGCCGAGAACACAAAATCGATCCTAGATGCCAGTTGCCTAAAAACAACAGCCATGTGTTGATGTATTTTAAAGAAACTGGAGATTTCGGCTGGGCGGGTTTCTACATCGATGATCGCTTCCACCACAGTGCTATCAATATCGATGAGTTGCCTATTCTAGGAGTCGACGTCACAGATCTGGTTCTCGCCTGGAAAAAGGTATCCATAAATGACAAGGAGCAGAGGAGCCACCACACTACCAGCCGTAAAGTATTGGCAAGTCTCCACAAAAAGTTCTTTGAAGCAGCCCGCTTTAAGCCAATATTTATAAAACCCCAAGAAAACAAGGTTTGGAAAGAAGCCTACAGCCCGGGACGTGTGTCCATCATCTACTCACAACGAGAAAAGCATGATGAGTTAGTTTACCGCGCATGGAATTATTTTCTCACTGAAAAGTTCAGCGGCAACAACCGTAAAACAGCCTATCTCTGCTCCTCGTATCGAAGCCCGGAAACATTTTTCCTTACCCCTCTGAAACAGGATAGCTGTTACGGCCCCTTGTTAAAAGATGATTGGGTCACCCCTCCCTGCAAACAGGATCTAGTTCACCTAACATACAAAATGAAGATGTTGAGTCGACTACCTCTAAAATTCTATCGTCTTGATGGATTTAATGATCAAAGCATCACCTACCTTGAAAAGATTCTTCAGCAAAGGATCACATCTCCAGGCCTAATTCTTATAGAAAGTTTGGCTCCATCCAGTGAAGAAGAAGGCAGTCAATTCCCTGACGCATTACCTCAAAAACTTTACGAACTAGCGACTCACTACCAAACAGCCATTCTCATCCTCGCCACTACCTTGTCGAAAAAAATAGACCCCTGCTTTCACCATAAATAATCGACATCACTGAATTTGGACATCAATGTATAAACCTAACGTTTTTGTTCTATTTTTGAGATGAAACTAAAATACATAACTCATATACATTTCCACCAATAGCCTGTTACCCATGACACAAGACACTGAAAGTCAGCCCCGGCACAAAGGGCCTATCGTAATCACACAAATTACTGATCATTATTTGGTTAGAATCCCTGTTTCTCAAGGTGATAGAGCTCGAAAAATAAGCAACTATCAATGGGATGGAAATCGAAAAATATGGGTCTACCCCAAAACTTCAGAGAGTTTTGATGCTCTAGAAAATGAATTCAAATCGGATGCCGACGTATTTGCACTTCAAAGACCTATAACAGAGCTCCCCACCACCGAGGAGAAAATTGATGCCGGAGAAGTTCCAGTAGAGAAAGAAGATGAAACTAGCCCTCAAGAAGAACCCCCGCGCAATGAGTTGCTTGGTGAGATTCCTCAAATGCTACATGGTCTTCAAGACAATCAGGAGAACCATAATCGAAACCTGCAAGATATTCTCAGCAAACAAAATGAGATCAATCAACGACTTTCCAAAATAGAAGTGAAATCAGGTAAGGTCTCCAAAGAAATCAAGCTCGTTACTGAGCTACCCAAAATGCTCGACTTAGGTAACTCTGAGCATCTAGCATTGTTTGAGAGATCCTTGATTTTGGTTGCATATCTAAACGCCGAAGAATCCAAATCTTTTCAAAAGTGGGTCTTTCGGCAATCGCCACTTAAGAGTCCGAGTGAATTCGTGACAAATACACAAGAATACTTAAAAAGCCATCTAGAAAAAATCACAGGAAAAAATCAAGAATCTAAATTTTGGGAACTAGTAAACGAGATAAAAACTCAAGGTCTGATCTATTGTGAAAACGACAATGATTACAAAGAGATTTTCCAACAACTACATCGCCTCCAAAAAATTCGTAATGATTTTTCACATCTACGTCAGCACCTTTCTCACCCACAAAAGGCAGCACTCTCTATCAGATACCTTATGGATTTATCCTCTGTGTGGCAGAAGGTAATCGTCGAAGATGAGGTCGAAGACGAGCCTTCAAATTAATCTCTATCCCTTCCAAGGCGCATCAAATACCTAACATTATCAATCATCGGAATAACAAAGAATATGAAACTTAAAGAATTCACCATCACATCGGCCCGCCCCTTGCCCGTCATCCTAATGCTGGACACCAGCGGAAGTATGCAAGTGGATGGAAAAATAGATGTCCTAAATAAAGCTGTAAGAGAAATGCTTTCTGATTTTGCAGAAGAAGACAGCTCATCCGCTGAAATTCATGTAGCAGCTGTTACTTTCGGAAGCACAGCCCAATGGCACCTGAACTTGACACCAGCGGACCAAGTCCTCGATCAGTGGCAAGACCTTACAGCCGCCGGAAAAACACCTCTAGGTGGAGCGATCAAATTAGTTCAAGAAGCTCTTGAAGATAAAGAGACTATTCCTTCAAGAGCTTATCGCCCAACCATCATCCTCGTTTCAGACGGAATTCCTACGGATGACTGGGGTGCCGCAATCGCAGAGTTTTTAGGTGCGGACAGGGCGATGAAAGCCAGCCGTTTCTCGATGGGGATTGGCGAAGATGTTGACACATCTGAAAGTAGTGTCCTTCAGCAGTTCCTCGGAAACAAAGACGGAGCGCGAGTATTTTTAGCTCATGAAGCAACGCAAATGCAAAAATTCTTCAAATTTGTGACGATGACCGTAACCACAAGAACCCGGAGCACAAACCCTAACACAATCGTCCCTTCTGACCTAGACGAATTCGAGGATTTTGATTATTAATTATCAGTGAAATCAGTTCGTCATTTTGGCTGTTCAGTTATCGGCCCAGGAAATCTCAAGCGACATAATCCATGTCAAGATGCGTGGGCTTATAGAAGTTGGAAAAACTCTGATGGAAAAATCACCTCAGCTATAGCAATTGCTGACGGCATGGGGTCAAAACCCCATGCTCATGTTGGGGCAAAAGCCGCTGTTTCAGTTGCGCTACAAGCCGCCCGGAGATGGGGAGGTAACACATACTTGAATTCGAGTTGGTTGACTAGGTGGATTGAGGCCGAATGGCGGCACGCCATAGGTGATCGAAACCCAAGAGAGTGCTGCACCACTTGTTTGCTTGCGGTTCACACACCTCGAAAAGGAATTATCATGGGAGGATTGGGTGATGGCTTAGCTCTTTTCAGCGAAAACACAAAAATGCGATTGAGTCTTTCCGGACGTAGAGAAAATGACTTCGGAAACCAATCTCTAGCATTGGGTGCTCCGCATCGTGTATCAGATTGGCAGTTTGAGGAGATCCTAAATTTACCAGGGCAATGGATGGTTACCCTTACCACGGATGGAGTGAGTGACGATATTCAACCCTCAAAGATGCATGAATTTACGGCGTGGCTTGAATCATTAAAAATACTCAAACAACCTGAATCATCATTACGACGTTCCCTCAGAAATTGGCCAACAAAAGGACACACTGACGATAAAACCATAGCTACTCTATTTAAGAATTCAAATCATGGGTAAATTTCAACACGGATTAAAAATAACCGATACAGATGGCAGTATTCACACTTTGGATCAAGAAATTGGAAAAGGTGGCCAAGGCGTTGTCTGGACCTTACAAAAAGGTAATTTGGCAGTAAAGTTCCTCAAAGTAAATAAAAGCAGCCGCGAGGAAGCAATCCGCCGTATACAGCGTGTACGAAGCCTTGATCTTAGCCTTCTACCGATTTCAGTTCCTTGGATAGCATTACAAGCACCAGCGGTTGGCTATATCATGAAGCTGGTCCGTGGTTTAAAACCTATTTGCATTCTGTCTCAAGCACCTCAAGAATCGGTTTCTGAATGGTACATCACATCAGGCGGACTACGTTGGCGACTGCGAATATTATCAGCTATTGCAGAGATAATGGCGAATATCCACAGCAAAGGCCTAGCTTTTGCTGATCCCTCGCCCAATAACTTTATGATTTCTCCTGATCCTTGTGATTTCCCCAAGGTATATTTAATTGATGCAGATAATATGGCATCGACTTCGCAAACGGGCTCTAGAATTCTATATACTCCTCGGTATGGCGCTCCTGAACTAGTAAATCAAAAAAGCGGCGTCACTACTCTAACTGACGCTCATGCTTTTGCTGTTTTAGCCTTTGAATTGTTAGCTTTAAGCCACCCGTTGATTGGTGATGATATTGCTGACGGCGAGCCCGAAGAGGAAGAGAAAGCTCTCGCTGGCCATACTCCTTGGGTTGATCATTCATCCGACAACTCGAACTGGAGCGAGAGAGGAATAGCTCCCAGGGAAATAGTGCTTTCCCCAAGAATTCAGCAATTATTTAAAAAAACTTTTGAAGATGGACTAAATGATCCTCAGAAGCGCCCAGGTATGGGGCAATGGGCTGAGGTATTGCGCCAAGCCGCAGATATGACTGTTTGCTGTAATCGCTGTACCGGTTCTTATTACTTCAATAAGCAAGGTTGTCCCTGGTGTGACGCTGCCAGAGACAACCCTCGTCTTGCACGTTTTTATATTTGGGATCCCGAATATCAAGGTCGTGAAAAATTTCTAAAATCACAAAAAGGGGCAAACAAAGTTATACATGCCATTGCCTTACAAAAAGGTATCCCTCAAAAAATATACAAACGACACTTCATTAGCGACCCCTTGTCTGAGGCTGACACTCATCTTGCTGAAATCACATTAATAGGAAAAGAAGCCATAGTCCGTAATCTTGGATCGAGTCCTCTGTATGCAAGAAGTTTCCCTGAACACAGAGAGATCAATGAAATAGAAATCCCACGAGATTCTGAACATCGCATTCCTGCGGATGGAAAAGAACCTAGATGGTATATACATATCAACTCATTAAACAAGACTCACCGTGTTCTAAGCATCTAAGTATTTATATTTAACTACCCTTTTAGAGGCCATAACCATGAAATTTGACGAGTTTAATCACGGACAAGAATATATCGTTCGGCTAAAGCCTTTTTCACAGGAACATTTTGAGTCTGCTCCTAAATCAAAGGTTGAGCTTTCTCTTAAAAATACGGATGAGAACGAGCTTATTATAGCATGGCCCAATCTTAGAGAGCCTGTTTATGCAAAAGCTGCCAAAACGCAAGATCATGATATTTTACTGCTTCGCTTAAACCGAGGAGACCCCTGTCTAGCTACCGTTGTAAGATCTCAACCAGCCGACAAGCCCAAAGAAATCACGATTGATGTTCGTTTTTTACATGGTTCAAACCCCTTTCCTTTAATGGAATTGGGGGTTGATGAAAAAATTCATGAACAACTCAAAGATCGCTTGAAAGACCCATTGTTGCCTATTGAAGATGTGATTAGGTATCTGAACGATGATTTCATATTATTACCTCCCGATGATTTACCAGATTCCATGCACCCAACAAGCATGCACCGTTGGGTTATCGTGCCCAGCCAACGAGCTGAAGAATACACATTCAATCGGTTTCGAATACTGGGAGCAAAACATGCTATTGAGGTTGTTCGTAAAAAGGAAAATAACAAAGAGATATTATTTATTGAGAAATTAACTTGGAATCCTCAGATTGTTGAAGGAAATTCGAGAGAACGTATCTGGCTGCTTCAGGGAGAATTACAATTTATAGATGCCTCTATTGGAGCTAGAATGAACAGAGGTGATTTTGAAGTCCTTGAAAAAATCGTTGAAACCTCCAATTCTTACTTGAATCTATGGCAATCTTTTCAAGATCTTGAGATAAAAAAACTTTGTGACTCAGGACGCTCGTTAGGATCCTTCACCTACTCTAGGTGTGAGTTTGACGAATTCAAGAAAGCTTGGAGATTTTCTCTTGATGCCTCCCCTCGCCAAATAGAAGCACTTCATTTAAAGCTCTTAGAGGTATCTGATGAACTCGTCCTAGAGGCTTGTTCTGGGAATGTTGATTGGGAACAAATGTTTTTAAAGAAGGAGTCATCACATAAAGATGGTCAATATCGCAAAATGTTTTCAGGCAGTTTAATTAAAATCGACCTTCGTTCTCTTGATGTCTGGCTAAAGGTCAGAGATGAGGGTCGCTCAAGTGCCCCCCCTGAGGAAGGATCTATTTACCTAAGTATGGCTGGCGACAAAGTTCGCCTTAACCGGCGACAAGTTGCGTTAGCTCGAATTCAAAGCAATACCGCGGGTATAAAAACTTTAGGCCTTTTCCTAGAGGGGCGAGAGACACCTTATCGGAGAATTAGATCAAACCCTGCACTATCAAGAATTTCAAAAGAGTGCTTCCGTGGCGACCCTACTGAAAAACAAAGAAAAGCAATTGATCTAGCTCTAAATACCCCCGACATAGCTATTATCCAAGGGCCACCAGGAACAGGAAAAACAAGAACGATTGCCGCCATTGTGCAACGTTTAAATGAATTAGCTAAAAAGGAGGGCATAACAGAAAATCGTTATTTACTCACAAGTTTCCAACATGATGCTGTGGACACTGTAGCTGAATCTACGGTTTTAATGGGATTGCCCGCCATTAAGTTTGGAAAAAAGCAACGCCAAGCTGACCAATCAAGTAACCAAAACCATGTGGATTATTGGATACTAGAGCTTATAGCTAAAGTCGAAAATGATCTTTCCTTTGATAAGGAAAAACCTTTATCACGTCTTTTAGAAAAAGTACAAAAACATCAACTCGCGTATACTTCATCACCTGGAACAACTGAGCATACTGCTGATTTACTTAGAGGGGTAGCCTCATCAATAAGCGGACACCTCAGCGAAACAATTGTCAAATGGTGCAGGGATGAAATAGCAATTTTGAGTAACCGTTCACCTGTTGATGACTTTGACCGCAGTTTACTTCGACGCGCAATTAAAGGTCTACGCATTAATGAAGCATCATTCTCTGACGATGGGCCAAAATCTGCAGATAAGCTGCTTAGGTTTTCCGATATGTTGCCTTTTTCTGATGCTGATGTCATATTGCTAAATGACGCTTCTGACTGGGATGAGGATTCATTGGATACTCCCCCATTTTTAGAATCCTTAAAACATCTACAAAACCGATTACTTGATCATATTACCGAACAGCGAACTATCCCAGTAATTATACTTACAAACACCCGAGTCTGCGATCTCTTTGACGCTATTATTTCGGCTATTAAACAAAAAATTGAAAAGTCTCCCGTTGAAGGACCAGCGGCAGCCCTAGAAGCGTTCGTTGATGAACTTCGACAAGATCCTCAGTCTGGCAAAGAAGCTGTAGAGCATTATTCCACGTTGATAGCGGCAACCTGTCAGGGCTGTTCTTCAAAAAAAATCATGGATCTTCTGGATAGCCAGCATGGTAATGATACTACCTTTGATACCGTAATTATTGACGAAGCCGCCAGAGCAAACCCACTGGATTTACTCATTCCTATGTCACTAGCGCGTAAGAGAATCATTTTAGTTGGAGACCATCGCCAGCTTCCCCACCTATTAGAACCAGATGTAGAAAAAGATTTATTGTCCTCTGTAGACAAAGAAATGGAAAAAATGATCCGCAAGAGCCTTTTCCAAAAAATATTTGAAAGTGCTCGCAAATTACAAAATGACTCAGGAGTTGGACGCTCCGTCACTCTGAACCTCCAGTTTCGTATGCATCCTGAATTAGCGACTCTTGTTAGTAAGTCGTTCTATGAGCCTCATGGTGAGCCCTATGACTCCCCCTCAGACCCAATGTTCAAAAATTCTTTTGATCACGGATTGCAAGGCGAGAAATCTGATAAGCGTTTTATCTGGAGGTCTATTCCAAACTCCATGGGAGGTGAGGAACGTCAATCAGGTGGTTTCAGTTGGTGTAGAAAAATTGAAGCTGCCTACATAGCAAGGGAAGCAAAACGCCTACTTGATGAAGCCCCTGCACTCAGTATTGGGATTATCACTTTTTACAGTGCTCAAGTGAATGAAATAATGAACGAACTTCAGCATCTTCAAATTGCAGTCAAAGATGCCATCACCAAATCTTTAGTCGTGGCTCCAAATTACAGAAATTTCCCTCTAGGGACTCGCAATCAACATGGAGATCAAGAGAGACTTCGCATCGGAACGGTTGATGCATTTCAAGGTAAAGAATTTGACATCGTAATTCTTTCACCAGTTCGATCAAACCGTATCCCCTACTCGCCCGAAGCTTCAAGTCCATCTGTTATCAGACGTAAATTCGGGCACCTTTTATTAGCCAACCGTCTTTGTGTCGCCATGAGTCGTCAGCGTAGCCTTCTTATTGTTGCCGGAGATGATGATATGTTTGCTATACCAGAAATAAGCCGCTCATCTACTCAAGCAACCACCACACACAACCCTGTTTCTGGGTTACCAGAGTTTTTAACCATGTGCGATTCTTCAATTGGGTTACACACTAATATTGATAACTGATCTCATGTCCGATAACGAACCTAGCATCTTAAACTGTGGTCCAAAATCTCCGCGAGGTAAAATTTCAGGAGATAAGTGGTTTCTTGTTCCAGCTTATGCATGGCAAGTAATTATATCTAGTCGAAATAACTCACGATTGAATGCATTTGAGAAACTCATTGTAAGACTTTTAAAAAATGCGCGCTATACAAAGAAACAGTTAGTTAAGATGACTCATTTGGATGAAGATCTAATTGATAGAATACAGACCGATTTAAAGTTACAGACTGATTCGAAAGAGCAATTATACATTGAAGAAATATGTGCCTATGACCTAGTCATCAGAAATGGCGTTATAGTAGATGGTGTCATCAACAGTGGCCCTCTAGAGAATGGAAATATTCAATACGGAATTATAACGAATAATACAATTCAAGACGGCAGTGTGGAGGATATTGTTATTAAAAAAGGAATCTTAAAAGGAGGAGTTTTAAAGACAGCTGAAGGAGTCATCGATAACGCTATTATTAAAACAATTAACATACAAATCAGCGAACCTGAAACCCCTCAAAAGGAAGTGTCTGGATGGATTTTACAAGACGCTGAAACTGGGATCATATACCCCTGCTTCTACTCTCACCTCCCCACTCTTGAGCTAGACAATAATTCACGAAACGGAAAAATCACAAAGTTAGATTTTGGAGATGATGCTCAATCCCATATTAAATGGGCTGTTGAATTTCCATTCCCAAATCAAATACCTGTGTTACCAACCGTGCACAATGTCATAAGAACTTTAAACCATCGCAACTCACCAGAGTTTAAAGCAAGATTATATCAATTACGTAGCTTATTACCAAAAAACACACTGAAGAATGAGCCTAAAGACCCTTCTTCAAAAATGAAAATTCAACAAGTTTCATTTATAAGTGAAACCCCCTCGAAGGTATTACTAACTACTGCTGGAATCGTAAACAATGAAGACTCCCTCAAATGGCATGTTTGTAATCCAGTAGGAACAGGCTTATCTGAGGAGCTAAAATCTAGGATCGAAAGTCTCAGTGAAGTTGGCGACAAAGGAGCTGAAGAAGTTGTTCGTGATCTTTGCGGAAAAACAACATATGGATCTTTTGAAGATTACAATCACTGGCATGTAGAAAACCAAAAAATCGCGCGTCAGCGATTAATTGAAGATTTTGGGCCCCGTATTTTTGACTATAAAAGTGTAAGCTATCAGTTACAAAACTTCTACGAATCGTGGACCACTCTTGAGACAGCTGTTGAAGCAGAAGACAGTAGACTAAGAACTGAAGTTTGTAATAAATCAAGGATAGCTCTTGAAGCTTTATTTCGTGAGATGGCCTTATCCAACCCACTTACAGGTTTGTCATCAATTATTCCGAGCAGAAATCGAAAAAAATCTGAAGAACTCATCAAAAACTGGGGGATCAAAATGGGATACCCTGAAAAAGACTTGGAGGGAAATAGGGTTGTTGCGTGTAAAGACTGGCTTGAAAAATGTGCCCATGACTTAGATAATTACTTTCAACTCCCTAGAGTTATTGGAGCTCTCATGGTGCAAGCCCAAGGCCAAGAGAACCACCCCTTCCGAATTGTTGCAAAACAATCACCCGATCTATTTGAGGTGATGGCTTACATTCAAGATTTAGGAAATGCAGCCTCTCACGATAATTCTCAAAAACCTATAAATGAAAGAATATCTAGTAGGGATGCAGCCTTGTCCCTGCGATCAAAACTTGCACAGGTAGTATCGCTCCTTCTCGATCCAGAAGGTCAGATTTTTAACAAAACAAAATAAATCAATGTCTAGGAAAAAGAAAAGAACTAATAGCAAACCTAAATTAGGCCCTGTAAATACAGCTAAACCATCCGAAAATGAAATGGAAGCAAAGCTAAAGGCTGCATTTCAAGCAAGTGACGATGATCTTAAACAAACCACAGACTCAATTCCAGAAGATGCCATTGAAGAGGTATTAGCTGACGTGGATTCTTTAGATGAAAATCCCATAACTGAACAGGAAGAACCTGTAGACCATACGAAAATATTAAAAGAGATAAATGCCGCTAGAACAGCCTTAAAAAAAGCTGTAAAAACTGCAGAATCTCGTGAGCGTTCGGCAAAAAACTCTGAGGAAAAATCAAAGAAAACTATAGAGGCATACACACAAAAAATTGATTCCTTAGATGAACGAGAAAAGAGTTTATCTGAAAAATCAAAAGAAAATTCGGAGGATGAGGCTAGCCTTTTACTCGAAATTGAGAAGCTGGATGAGAGCAAAAAAAAGATTCAAGAACGCGAAGAGTCTATTATTTCTCGCGAGGCCGATGCTGATGCGGGCTTTATCGAACGGCGAACAGAAATGCTTTCAAAATTAGAAAATGAAATGAGTAGCTATGCTTCTAAGTTAGCAGAGCATGGTAAAAAGATGTCTGATATGAGAGCTGAAACTTTAGCCTCTATAGAACAAGAACGAGAAAACCTAGAATCCTATAAATTAGAGGCCGAGGAATCGCTAAAAGAAAAAGAAAGGAAGCTAAAAAAAGAGTTGCTTAAGACTAAATGGCTCAAAGACGATCTTCAAAGTGAGAAATCGGATTGGGAAGAACACCTGAATATTAGAGTAAAGGAATCTGTTAAAGGCTATATCAACGACTTAACATCTAGCAGAGATCGAATTAGGGAGCTAGAAAGCGACCTTCGAAAAGCCGAGAATGCCAACCGAGTCATAGGGAACCAAGACCCCAATCAAATGCTCCAAGACATTGAGGATTTGACTAAACTTAATAAACAACTTTATGACGATCTCGCTCAGCGTCCAACATCTATTCAAGTTAATACTAATGATCAACTTCGGACCAGGTTAGATGAACAAAAATCTGAATTTGATCGGGTCATGAAAGAGAATCAGGCGTTAAATCTGAGAGAGGGCAAAGCTGCAATAGGCGTAGCAGAGCTTGAAAACCTTAGGGACCAGAGGGCATCATGGGAAATTCGGGAACAAGCTCTAAAAGCGAATATCGAAGAATTAAAAGCTGATTTAGGTCAATACGTTGAGCAATCTAAAAACAAGGAAGTTTTCCCTGAATGTCGCCAGATGGATAACGACGCTGAACTACAAGAAGCTAGTCATCTTAGTGAACAAGATAACCCAAATCTTGCAGATTTAGTTTCTTTGGCTCGTAATCAAATCGCTCACAAAAAACTTTATTACAAAGAAAAAGATATACGAGCCTACATGGCTGGTTTGGCAACAACTAGACTTCATATTTTGCAGGGAATTAGTGGCACGGGCAAAACTAGCCTACCCAGAGAATTTTCCAAAATTATGGGATGGGGTTTCAATTTAGTCGAAGTTCAGTCAGGATGGAGAGATCGGCAAGATCTCTTGGGGTATTACAACTCCTTTGAGCATAAATTTTATGAATCACCATTCCTTCAAGCCATGTATATGGCGATGACACCTAAATATGAAGATGTCCCTTTCTTTATTGTCCTTGATGAGATGAACCTTTCTCACCCTGAACATTATTTTGCGGATTTCTTGTCAGCTATTGAACAACCTCTCGGGGAACAGAGCGTCCCACTTCTTTCGTCACGGCTAAAAGGAGGAGACCCTCCAAGACTGTTGCTCTCTGAAGGAAAAAGAATTTCAGTGCCACCAAATGTTTGGTTTATTGGAACTGCGAATCAGGACGAAACAACCAAGGACTTTGCCGATAAAACCTATGATCGAGCCAATGTTCAGGAGTTCCCAAAGCAGCCTGATGTATTTATTCCGGAAAACTTAAAATCATCAGGTAATCCTTTATCGATAAAGTCGCTGCAATACGCTTTTGATCAGGCTGAAAAAAATCATGCTAATTCGGCCACAGAAGCTATTGAAATTTTAAAGAAGGATCTCACCAACCCGCTGCATGATTTGGGGATTGGTTGGGGAAATCGTTTAGAGTCTCAAATGCAACGATATATACCTGTGCTAATTGCATCTGGTGGTAGTATAGGCGAAGGTTTAGACAACCTAGTGGCTCATAAGCTACTACGTAAGCTAAAGGGGCGATTTGACCTTTCTTCTGAAAGTCTGGCAGCACTTCAGCAACAGTTGGAAAACATTTGGGATAACAACAGTTCACTGAAAAACACGTTACCTGAAAGGTGTTTTGAAATATTAGACACTGAACGTAAGCGGTTGGGTAACCAAGACTAGTAGAGGGCATGTCCGAATATTGGTTAAATAGAATCACGGGAGAGTCCCGGTCGGACTTTCCCGATGAGGAACCATTAGGTATTTGGGTCGATACCTCTAATGACCATTGGGTTGGGCGTGGAGATGAGGCAGTAGGAGTAGGTAAAGATGTATTGCCCGCGTCAATCTTAACTGATGGTGTTGTCAGAGTTAGCCAAAATTTACAGGAAGTCGGTGTAAAACAGTGGGCTGATTGGTGTCATTCTCTACCCATTGACATGCAATTGGCAGAGCCACCCAAACTTCGTGAAGAAGAAAAAGTTCTACATAGTGCTATTCAGCATTTTGAGGAGATCGCGCGACTTCCAAGAGCGCATTTAAAAGTTGATGAGGTGAGAGTCCCTGTTGGCCGGGCTCGTCGTTTTCCACCACGAGCTTTGAATGTTCTCTCAGCCCATTCAGAGGACTGGCATTCAAGGTCTTTCAGCTCTGTGCGACCAAATCGAGTGCTTTCTGAAGTGCAGGACGATGATTTTGCTATTTATGAAAATAGAGCACTCAAGACTTTGCAGCAACGGCTCCTTTCAGCTTTAGCCCCGAGGCTAGCAACGCTAAGAAGTCTAAGGGATGCCCTAGATGCTTCTGATTTAAATCCGTCAGGAGGCCGACGTTTTAGCATCAATCGACTATGCGAGCTATTGTATGATCTTTTCACGGATGATCCAAACCGACCAGCTCTTGATTCATTGATTGAAAACCTCGAATCTCTTCGTTTAAGGCTACTATCTTTAGAAGGGATGTTTCTGTTTAAGGAAATAAAATTTGCGACTCGTGTGTTGAGTCCTCTTCATGCGACAAATATCTTAAGGGATGATAGTCATTATCGTCATGTATTTCGCGTTTGGATGGCTTGGGAAACAAGGAGCAAAAAAAAGATCACACGAAAAGAAAAGTTACTGAGGTATCCTCTCGCATTTGATCAATTTACTAGCCTTCTTTGCGTTAGAGCTCTCAATCTAATCGGTATCAATACGAAAGATTCAGACACCAACCAATTTTACCCCGGAGCGCCGACAATAGAACTGAAGCACAATTGGTTTTTAAGATGGAGCGCCAATGGAACCTTGACCTTTGAACATCAAGACAAGGTGAAGACGTCGTCACTCCATATCGTTGGCTCGCCATCGCAGCTATCTAAGCTTCCTGTAAGCACAGTAGAGCGTCTCGTGTCTCAAATAGAATCAAAGGTCGTCAACGGGGCCTCCGTTTTGTTTATTACCCTCAGTCAAAAGGAAGGTTTGCCCGAGTCTTGGCCTGATAGTTTAAAAAATAAACTGAATACATGGAGGACGAAACCTCAAGAAGTTCCAGCTTGTTTCCTCGCTGAAGTTTCAGCCGTAAAACTTAATTCTATCGAGTTAATAGCACGTGTTTTTAGAAGGGTTATGGCTGAACATGATTGGCCTATTTTACCTGTCTTAATTCCTGTTGATAAAAAACTATCAGCACTGCTCCCCGAGTACTCAAAGGACATCGTAAATAAATGGGAAGAGCCTCCGACCAAGAGCCTTTTGAATCGCCTTAAGCAATCAAGAGGTGTTTCTGAGTCTGAACTTAAGCACCTAGAAGTGAAGCTTGAACAAGCACAGGTGGACGAGCGTGCTACAAGATCACAAAAAGGAAAAAATGGAGTCAATTATAACCAGCTTAAGCACGACCTACGTGAAGCTATTTTGGAGCAATCAGAGAAAACCAATATATTAAATACAACATTCGAAAAACTTCAAAAGGTGGAGCAGCAGTTTATTCCTGTTTTAGACTGTCCATGTTGCGGCCATACCACCACAAATTCTCCTGTGGGATCGGCATTCACCTGTTCTTCAGATTCATGCAAAACTGAGTGGGGGCGTCATCACGACCGAAGTGTATTTCTGATGCCTGATGGCGATGACCCTAGCACGACAAAAGAAGATCCAATACAAATGTTTGGGGCAGACTATATCTAAGTCGGTTTTGTTCTATAGTCTACTGTCTCGCTGGGGATAGTGGACCACCCTCCAAACTGAAGATTAGCCCCACTGAGACTAGCGAGCCCGTCTGCCCAATAAATGGGGGCCGGCAGCCTCGATGGTTGAAAAGATAATTTGGGTGCAAAACAAAGAGCTGTCAAAATTTCGCCTATCTGTTGTTTGGTGTAATCCAGCTCATTATGCTCAGTAAAAAACTTAACTGTCCCAGTCAAAGAACCAGTCAGAGGAGCTTGAACCGTAAAGAGAAACGAATCCGGACTGTCAGTTGAGGTGCACATTGTTCCCGGTAGAGGTTGTTTTCCATCATTGAGCATCATTGGGTTACCCCTTTTTGCATATTCGATAAGTGTAGACCTACCATTTGGGAGTAGGTCTTTATATAAGCGTAATGGTTCATCTCTAGGGCGACCGCCATCACGAAAAGCTAAGAACTTTTTACCCGGGGCTATTTCCTCAGCCTGGTTCACAACCCATGTAATACCTTCCTTAAGAATATCAGGAGGCAGTGTTTCACCGATATCTTTAATGGCTCTCCAGTAAGCCCTTAGACGCCCCTTGCCATCTGTAAGGGTTATAATTGCTGCTTGAGCTATATGAAGAGCCCCATAACCAAGGTCCAGACCAATGCACCAGTGCTCGGGAAGATCGGGCACAGATTCCGAAACTGTGTGGTAATGATACCCACCTAATTTTGAGATGACGTGAGTAGCGGTTCCATGATTCCGAAAAGCGATCGGGACATCAGAATTGGCACTAAAGATAACATAATCAATAGACTGCGCTTTGAGTGTGTGAATCCAGCTAAGAGCTTCTTTACTTGGACGGTCTCCGGCTTTTCCGTCGAGAGCTACTAGCGCGACTTTGGGATAAGTTGTCTCAGATTTCATCCAATCCTTTAGAGTATCAATATTTGAAACATGCACTTCAGAAACCACGCAGCCCCATTCCTTATTCAAAATTCTTGATACTCCAGCTACGTATTCCGATGATTCCTTTTCATTATCTGAAAATAGAGTAATTAAGGCTAGTTCAAGGTCTTTTGTGTTTTTAGCATGTTTCGTGCGTATATACTTCAAAAGGTTGCTTGAGTATGAAGCAGTTTGCTGAGCTGATTGAGCATAGAGCGTTGTTGAAGCATCTGTAAATCTGAGCCCTATTTGAGGAGAAACTGACGTGTAATCAAGATGCTGCACATGCGATATAATAGGGCTTGCTTCGTTTATAAATGAAATGAGCTTTCTTAATTCGGGCAGTAACGGCAAATGAAGTAAAACTGGTGGCGATTGAGCATTTTGAAAGAGAGCCGATGTCGACTCCCTGGCAGGAGATGATTCTCCGTCTTTAAAAAAAATGCGGCATAGATTAATTCCTATTAGTGTGTCAGATCCTATCCCCCTCATGGAAACACGTGAAATCTCAATACCATCCCGAAAAGCTACCTCCTTCTTTAAAGTAATCTTCAATGCCTGCTCGACATCCCAAATTTGAATTTTATTCCTAAATTTTTGGCATCTATATTGCGAATCCTTTAATCGATTTTCCAGAACCGAAAGCCACAGCCCGTGAGACTTCACAGGGCAGTCTACAACCTTATAGAGTAGTAATACAGCAGCCATTGATACTTAGTTGATAGACTTGAATTTAAAAATACGTTAAGCCTAAACTCATCTCAAGAATCCTCCTGCTCTATTGAAAGATCAAGAACCAAATCTAGGATGGATACAGCTTTAGATTTACAGGATGGCTGAGAGTGCATTGAGATGAAGTGATCCTCCCACATTAGTGAGCTAACAGAGAAAAAACATCGGCAGCCCGCCCTGTATAGGCGTGCTATAAATCATTCTACAATGAACTAGGACTAGCCACGCTACCTTTATCACCCTAGCAACCATTTCAATACCACGTCCACTGCCGGATTCGTTTTCGCGCGGGTCTTATCCCAAGCAACACCTATGCTAAGCTTTTCGCTTTGCAGTTCCTTCAGATCGATCCATCGACAACCTTTGGCTTCGGCCTGCCCTTTTGCTAGTTTGGGAAGAATACCGATACAAGGGCTATTGATGACCATATCAAGCACCTGAGGAAAGGAAGTGCACTCAGCTGCCACTTGGGGTCCGCAGCCTGCCTTCGTATTAAGTTGTTCGACCTGCGCACGGAGTCCTCCACGATTTTCTTGGATGACTAGGGGAAATTCAGAAAGTGATGCCCAGCCGGGAGATCTAACCAACTTCACCAACTTGGGGTTGACGATGATCCCATAGTGATACGTGGCAATTTTTTTGAACGCCAAGTGGCTTCGTGCATCATCGTCCTTTATGATGCCAATATCCACCATGCCGCTAGTCAGATGATCAATCGTTTTGCGGGACGAACGGTTCAAGAATTGAATTCGGGGGCAATTTGTTAGCTTCATCTTCTTGGAAAAAACAGGGATTAAGAGCCACTGGATAATACTCTCACCCGCTGCGACTCGCACCCGTGGTCGATCATTGGAAAATTGGTCAGCACTACGATCCAAGGCGTTGAGAAATTCTGATGTCTGCCGCGCTATTTGACGCCCCGCCTCGGTGAGTTGATGTGGTGTCGAGTTGCGATTGAGAAGAGCGAAATCAAAATACCCTTCAAGCTCTTTGATTTGCCGGCTTAATAGACTTTGTCGATTCGGGTCCCCACCAGCCGCACTCATGATGCCTCCATGCTCGGCCACTGAAACCAGCGCGGCAAGACGCTCGATAGAAAACCCTTTTTTCTGACGAAACCAATCTGACATGACTTAATAGTCATATTTCATACGGTGATTAAAATTGCAACCAAAGAATCATTTGCTTGGATTCAACGAACACAGCACCCATGGAATACGGTCCTACAAAAAATTGAACGCGTCGACGGCCCCAGGTGCGGAGAACATATTAACGTCCCTTGGGGCATCAAACCTGACCACATAAACCCAAATCATTCAACTCATCCCTCCTATGACACTCTTCATCGTCACTACACGGTTGACTTCCTAATCTGTTTGTTTCATGTTTCACCCAGCATCAGGAGCGACCTTTCGGGGTCCGGCAACCTGGCCTGGAAAAGCCAAGGTGCCTAGATGACGATGAACTTCGGTTCGGCTGT
>Ga0315320_10001673_pt1 | contig 18394 bp, 20 predicted proteins | sample M140m21515metaG_FD_203458 | JGI IMG/M metagenome (GOLD analysis project Ga0315320, IMG submission 203458) | Ammonia-oxidizing marine archaeal communities from Monterey Bay, California, United States - M1 40m 21515 | ecosystem: Environmental > Aquatic > Marine > Coastal | place: USA: California... | reverse complement strand
TATGCGTCTTAGGTTTGAGTCAGAAGAAGGTAAAGACTTTCACTTACTAGGGTATGGAGTTTTAAGTGCCACAAACAGAAGGTTCTAAAGTAAGAGAAGCTACGCATGAGGATATCTTTGAGCTTCTGGTGTTAGCTTATGAGTTTTCTAAAGAAGGCCCAGATCACTTCAAGCCCTTCGAGAAAGATGTAGTTGAAGAAAGACTAACAGGTGCGATAGATAACAAAGACTATCTTGTCCTTGTCTTGGAGGTTAACGGAGAGGTTCAAGGTGCTATTGTAGCTCTCTGTACGCCTCCTTGGATGATGAGGGAAGTCTTTGCTGTTGAGTTAGCGTGGTTTGTTCGTAAGTCAGCTAGAGACGGCAGAGGAGCTATTAAGCTCGTTAAAGCCTACGAATCTTGGGCTAAGTCTAAAGGTGTTACTAAAATAGGTATGAGTGACTTAACCAAAATTCAAGGGTTAGGTAAACTTTACGAAAGACTAGGTTACTCTAGAAGCGAGACTAGTTACATTAAGGAGATTTAGTATGGCAGTATTTACGGCTGTTAGTATGGTTATGAACATGAAAGCCGCTAGCCAACAAAAGAAAGCTCAGAGAGAACAGCAAAAGCAACAGCAACTTGCAGCTAGGCGTTCTCGTATACAAGCTGTACGTCAAGCTCAACTTGCTCAGTCTCAAGCTAGGGCTTCTGGAGCTGGTATGGGTGCTCTAGAAACTTCAAGTCTTAGGGGCGGTTTGGCATCTAACATAACTCGACGAGACGAAGGTCTTGGGTTCTCTAATCGGATGTCAGGCTTGAGTGAAAACATTAGTATGTTCCAACAGAAAGCTGCTGACTTTAGAAGCTACGGTCAACTTGCCTCAGGTCTAGCTGGCCTTACCTACAAAGCTGCGGGGGTGTCTGGGCTAAAAATGTTCGGCTAAGTTTTGTTTGGTTTTTGCTAAAAGTTTTTAAAGGAATAAAGTATGGTTAACTTAGATGGGTCTGAAGACCTCTACGATAGAGAACCTGAAGATGAGGTAGGTAGTTTTGACGGAGAAGACTCGTCTGTTAGCTCTATACTGTCTATTGAAACCGACGAAGAAAATGTAAGAAAACAAAAAGAACTCTCTGTTGCTTTAACAGGAGAAGAAAAAGAACCTGCAACTTTAAAAGCTGACCTTAGCCTAAACGAAGAGAAGTTTAGAAACCAAATACTCCAAGACTACGAAAACAGAATGAACCTAAACATTGAAAGTAGGTTTAGTTACTACGAAGATCAAACAAGAAAAAACCAGAGGTTTCAAGAGACCACTGTCGTAACTGAAGAAGATGCCTTAGCTATGGTATCTACTATGGATGACAGAGAGTATAGACTCCTTAAAAAGGGACAAGCTGTGCAAGAGGTTATTCGTAAAAATCTTGAGGAAGCTGGGCTAGATAACAAAAGTATCGGCGGAAAAGTTTTTGATTTCATTGATATGTTTCTTGTTAGAAGTTTTAAGACTGGCCTTGAGGATATGTTCGCTGTTGAAACCTCAAGAGGAGAAGCCTACTTAGAAATGTTGGCTGACCCTAAAGTTACTCCACAAGAAATGGCTGACTTTACTCAGAGACAATTTGACAGTGCAAGAAGAGAAGGTGTTTTAACTTCAGAAAATCTTTTTGCTATAGCTAGGGAAATAAGTGCTGCTCAAGACTTAGGTTACAATCGCGGAGAACTCAGTGACCGTATCTTTGGTACTGTAGATGTAGCTACTTCAGTTGTTACCCTTGGTTTAGGTAAAGCTGCTGTTTCACTTCTTAAAGTACCAAAGGCAACTAACGTAGTAAGCAAAGCTACCAAAGTTTTAGGTTCGAAAGACGCTGAGAAAATGGGTGAGAACATTCTCAGAAATTCTGAGGTTCCTCAGCCTGACGTTAATGATACTTTAGGTCCGTCTGTTAATTCCTTAAACAAGGGTCAACCAAGACCAGGGATTAGTCTAGTGCAAAGACTAACTAGAGAAACCGAAATTGTTAAAGAAATTATTGCTGACACATCTAAGAATGCACTAGGTAAACTGGTTGATGAGGCTTCAGTTAGAGCTAGAGCAATCGAAACTGCTGCCGACATTATCGAAAAGAGTTCTAGGCCAGTCCACGATTGGAATATTGTTACAGATGGTTTGGGTAACTACTGGAGTAAAATTCAAGTAGGTACAGCCAAAGAAGGCAAAGAGTTTAAACCTATCTACAAAGACGCAAAAGGAAACTTTTCTTCAACAGCTAAGCCTGGGTTTACTCCTGAAATTCCTGGGTACTTAAAGGATAAAGCGGCTGAAATTGGAGCTACAGTTGTCCCTAAAGACCCTAACGATTTGTCCAAAGGGTTTTTGATGGAGCGTATGGATAACATTGTTATTACTGACGACATTAAACTTAGAGGTATGTCAGGAGATGCTATCCTTAACGGAGCTAAAAGAACTATCTCTGAGCAAGTAGGTAGAGTATTAGGTAACAACCCTTTGTTTGGTACTCCGTACTTAAGAGATGTTTCAGGCTATGATATCTTGTCTAAGCTGGGTGAAGGTTACAGAGGTCGTATTAAAGACTTAGCTGAAGGTAATGTTAAAAAGGTTAACAGCCTAAATAACAAAGAAGTTTCAAGACTTGAAGGTATTACTAGACGTTTAAGAGATGGAGATGACTCAAGTGTAAGAGAGTGGTTCTCTGAGGCTGACTTTAAAGACAGGTTCTACGAAATGTATGAGGAAAAACCCTCAGCTAAGGAACTTGACGCTTACAGGGCATTAGTTGAACTAAGTGAAACATCTTATATCTTGAAGTCAAGTGCAGCCCTTGGTAAGTATCTTAGGGCTGGGTACAGAAATGCTATTGAAACTAATGACGACATCTTTGTTGCAGCCAAAAGAGCAGACACTAAGAATGTCCCTGAAGACGCTAAGATTTTTGACTCAGAGTTTAAGATAAGAATTGACAAGAAAGATATAGACGAAGGACAAGTCCTTTGGAAACTAGATGAACCAACTCCTACAGGTGAGAACTACATACTTAGACCTAAGTCAATTAGAGACTTAAGACCTGGTGACGTATACGGATACAACGCAGGAGGCAACAGAGTTAACTCTAGGACTCGTTGGTTTATTATGTCAACAGCAGAGGGTTTTAAACCTTCAGCTATTCTAGGTGCGTTTTCTGTAAAGCAAGCTAACAAAGCTATAGATGAGTTAAATACAATTCAGAATGCTTATAGGGCTGGCGCAGGCAATCTTGACGACATCATTGCAAGTAACACTTCTTTCTCAGGCGGTACTATAACAAATAGAGCTGAGCTTGATGAGTGGTTAACTAAAAATGGTATAACTAACTTTGCTGAAGAAAGTGGTAGGATCGTCCGTAAGAAAAGAGATGAGTCCCTATTGCTAAGTAAAGGCGAAGACTACGGTGTTTGGAATAACTCAGATGCTTTTGACTTTGTATCTGCACAGAACAAAAGGTCAGACAATCCCCTTATGGAGTTTGGAGGAGGTACAGCAGCAGTTGATAGTCCTCTTAGTTCTATTGCTCAAGACTTTGGTGGTGCAGCCTACGCCTACAGTAATAATGTCTATGCAATCTCAGCTAAAAAAGATTGGGTAGAAACTCTAAGGCAAGTTGACCCAGGAGCTATTCCAAAGGACATACCTGAATGGGACTTCGAAGGTATTTTTAGGGCTGTTGAAATCAAGGGAAGCACACCTGAACAAAGAAGACTACAAGAGCTTAAGAATATCATTGAAAGAAAGTTGGGTGTTAAAGACAAATTCTCTATCACTATGGAAAGAACCTTAGGTGATGTATCTGAAGCTATCTTTGACAAGACTAATTGGAGAACTAACTTAGGAGACCCTACAGATAACCTCCTTAAATTAGGGTTTCAGTCTGCTTTTGGGTTCTTCTCTCCTGTTCAAGCTCTAATCCAAGGGTCAGGCGCTCTCAATGTTATTGCTATTTCTCCTACTCAGGGTTTAAAAGCATCCACAATGGCTCTATCCTTGAGACTTATTCTTAGGTCTCCTGATGAAGCTACTCGTATGGAAGGTATCAGAAGACTAGCTAAACAAAGGGGTATGTCTGAAGCAGAGGTAAAAGACTTAGTTGATTCTATTAAGATATCAGGTAGGTTAAACACCTCAGGTGAGTCCGCTGAAGCAGGTCTTGGGCCTAGTTATCAATTCCCTACCGCTGATACTCAAAACCTTAAAAGCACAGAAGGTAGAGAAAAGTTGGCTAAGATTGCACAAGAAAGAGGAAGAGATGTAAGGAAATACGGTGGTGCTGTTCTAGATGCAGGTCTTATACCGTTTAACGCAGGTGAAAGATTTACTAGGCTTGTTAGTCACACTACTGCTGTTCTCGAATGGCAAGCTAAAAACCCAGGTAAGTCAGCTTTGTCTGAAGAAGCTAGGGCAGCAATTACAGATAGAGACCACGTTTTGTCTATGCAGATGACAACAATATCTCGACCGGGTATACAAGCTGGCTTTATGAAAGTACCTACTCAGTGGCTTTCATTTTCCTTTAGGTCCCTTGAGGCTGTTGCTGTAGGTGGCAGAGGTTTAAAACCAATAGAAAGAGTTAGGCTCGCTGCAATGCTTGGACCTTTCTACGGAATGGCTGGGCTAGGTGTTATGTCATATGGTGATGAAGTAGCTGAGGAGCTTGGGGCTGAGCCAGGAGGTTCTCGTCAGGCACTAATTAGATCAGGTGTAATTGACGGTCTTTCTGTGTGGGTAGCTGGTGATCCTAAAGATGCTTTTTCTGTTGGACCTAGACTAGCTGCTATCGGAGCTTTTACTGAGCAATGGAGAAAGATGACCCAAGAAGGAACACCTCAGACTTTGTTTGGTCCTTCTGGTGAGATACTTGGAGGCGCTTCTAGGGAGCTTTGGAATGCCCTTACCCACCTTTTTCATGGAAGACCCATTGCATCAGCCGACGCCTTAGGCACAGCGGCAAGACAACCGTCAGGAATTAACAGTAAGTTTAATGGTCTTGGTATTCTGCTTAATAAGACCTATACAAATAAAAGGGGTGAGCAAGTAGCTGAAGATATGTCAGTTGCCTCTGGTATATGGACCTCTTTAGGTTTAACTCCTTACAACCTTCAAGATTTCTACTCAAGAGGTACTGAAGCCTTCAGCGACAAAAGAGACTTAACTAAAGCTAGAAAGTGGGTAGCAGGAAACAACACGAAGGCTTTCGACTTACTTAACTCAGGTAATAGAGAGGACTTCGATAAAGGTATTAGAAGATTAGCTGAAAGTGCAGACTTTATTGAGACACTTTACGCATCCAAAGCAGAAAAACAAAAACTAAGGTTGGCTACTTTGAAGGGACTTCCTAGCAGAGTTAATAAACTGTTTGAGAATGCCTACAGACACGATGACAACGATACGGCTCTATACGTACAAAAAACCTTACAGAGACTTAAAGGAGATTCTAACTAATGGCTCAATCAATTTTCACTCCAGGCCCAAGTGTCTACAATGTTCAAGCTGAGTCTCCTGTAGCCGCTGTTGACCCAGGGTACGGTGCCATAGGTCAAGGACTTTCTAATCTTGGGACAGGTTTAGCCAACTACATGAAGCTATCAGGCTCAGGCAGTGGAGGTAAGACTGGACCTTCAAGAGACGAGGTTGCTGAGTGGGGTGAAGGAATACAAAGAACTGCTGGGCTACCTGAGGGTCAGCAAGCATTAGAATACAAAAAACTTGTTGCAAACTTCGCCGCTAAGGGTGTAAACGTAGGCAACCAAGCCTTTACGTCTATTGCAAAGACCTTTTTAGGGGATAATCCTCAGTTTACTGTAGGTGAGAAATTTGAAAACGTTCAAGAAGAAGCGATGAGAAAAAGCCCTGAGTTTATGGGACTCTTTGCTCAGACTTCTTTAGCAAATCCAAATCTACCTGAAGATCAAAGATACCGGGTAGCTGAACAACAGTTTATGGCAAATCAAGCTAGAACAGCGTCTCTTGAGCAAGCAGCTACTTTTGCAAAAGGAGTCTGGAACGCACCTGACGGAGGAGAGGCTAAAGTATTAGCTCAAGCCATGACCGTAAGAGATTTTGGTTTGTTTACTGCACTAGACGCATTTGATAGCGGTGGTCTTCCTGCTTCTCTAAGTTCTCTTGATAACTACGTGGCTAGATTAAATGCTGAAAGAGTTAAATACAATGGTATGGCTCGTCTAGGTGGTGTTAGTGAAGAAGACCTTAAAGACTATAACGCTCAAATTGACCAGTATGCAGAGGAAGTAGTGAACCTTAAAGCTACTTTGAATAATGACAATGTTACACCTGCTTTAAAGAAGGTACTAGGCGAAGTTTTAGGTGGTAATGTAAACGGCCTAAGCACAATTGCTGATGTAGTCGCTAGGCTTTCCGTATTAGAAAGTGGTAAACTTGCCCCTGATCTCCAAATAAGAGTTATGCAGGCTATTGGACTGAGTGGTGGGAAACTACCTACTGACCCAAAAGAGTTAGCAACTGTACTTGGTAATGGTGTTTCTAGGCAAATCTTAGAAAGTGTGACGGAAACACTTGGCAGCAGGCCCGCGGAAAGACCAAGTGTTCTGGACAGATTTGATTTAGGTTTTGGCACTAGACCTACTCCTGTTGAGGGAAGTGTAGATGGACAACCCCCAGCACAAGTCACAACGAGTGTTCCTGGTACATCCGTAGTAACTATAGAAGACCTTGCGAACAGCACTGACCCTGTTGTAAAAGACTTAGCTATTAAATACGTGAATATGCCACCTAGCCAGCTAAGCACTCAGGCTAAAACTGCGGAAATATTCTTGTTAGCTCCTCCTACAGGCCCAATGACTAAAGACCAATCAGAAATTTTTGCAGATAAAGCTATTGCCTTTTCTTTGGGGTCTCAAAGCAAAGATAAAGATCAGCCTTACTCAGCTAGGTTTGTCAACAGGTTCTGGAATAGCCCTAATTTCCTAGCTAATATGGAAAACCTAAAGACGGCTAACCCTTCTTTGTATGGACAAGTGAAGAGTGTTCTAGCTGGTCATCTTGAAAAAGAAATCAATGTAAACTCCAAGAGGACAGAAACAGCAGCTAGGAAGATTACTGAGAAAGCGCCTTGGGTAAGCTACGATGTAGATACAGGTCGTTTAGAGATTAACCCAAGTTTCTATACAAGAGACGCAGCAGGTAATCTTACCCCAAATAGGTCCACTTTTGAAGAAATTCCTCCTAGTGAAAAGCTGACCTTCTTAAAAGATTTGACTGAAAACTACGGTGGGGACATTCAAGCAGCAGCTTTGGATAGTTACCAGAAACTAGACATACTTAAGTTCCAGTTCTTAAAAGTTCCTGGGTATAAAGACGTTAAGGAGTTTATGGATAGGGCTAATTCAACAAAGGCTGTAGCTCAAGCTGAAGCTAATCTAAATAGAGACGAACTAAATGCAGTTAAACTAGCTCCTGAAACATACATTAGACAAAGAGCTAATAGAGGTACTGCTGTTTCTTGGATAGGTCAGGGAGAAGAAGTAAGTAGTTTGATCTTTCGTGGCCGTCCGTTAGCTGAAGCTAAAAAACGTAACATAGACCAAGCTAGTGAAACCTTGACAAGCATGGCTCAGTATTTGGACAAAGGTAGAAAACGTAACATAGACCAAGCTAGTGACGCCTTGTCAAGCATAGGTCAAGCTGTTGGGGATGCCTTTACCTTCGAAGGTTCTGGACGTACAGTAACAGACCCTGAAACAGGTATCGTCTATAACCAAGGACAGACTAGAAACCAAAGGTCAGAAGTTACTTTAACACCTACCAATAGAATGACGAGTGCTGGTAGAAGGCTCTATGAAACGTCTGAAGGAGAGTTGGTATCTGAAAAAACTACTACAGTTCAAGACCCAAATAGCAAACTGTGGTATAATATACCTACTATAAACAATGGCACTATGATGTCTGTTGATGAAGCTGCTGAGCTTTACCTTGGTAAGGGTGAAGTTAAGGACGTAGAAACTGGACGTGTTATCCAAAGTTTCGAAACAGTAGAAGAAGCTGAAGACGCAGCTAGAGCCAGAAGTCAAGAACTTAGACAAGGACAGACTACGGACCAAGGTATAGACATTAGTCCTAGACCTACGGACCAAGGTATAGACATTAGTCCTAGACCTACGGACCAAGGTATAGACATTAGTCCTAGACCTACGGACCAAGGTATAGACATTAGTCCTAGACCTACGGACGAAGGTATAGACATTAGTCCTAGACCTACGGACGAAGGTATAGACATTAGTCCTAGACCTACGGACGAAGGTATAGACATTAGTCCTAGACCTACGGACGAAGGTGATGGTCGTAGTATTCTTCAACGTGGCTTGGATTTGATCTTTAGCCCTGCTGCTGCTTCTGAACTTACCCCTGAACTAAGAGCGCAGTTAGACGCCGTAAGGAAAAGACTGCCTCAAACTGACATACCACCTCTTCCTGAGGCTGAGTTAGGGTCAACTGAGGCATTCAACCTTGTTCCACCCTTGTCTCAACCTAAGTCTACTTTAGCACCACCAATGGAAAAGGTATCAAGAGTAGTCGTAAAAGGTGAGTCACCCCTGGGGTACAGAGACTGGAACAGAGGTACGTCACCAAATGGTAAACCTTTGAGTAAGGCAGTTGCTGGCTTGCCAGTCGCTTATAACGATATCGTAGAGTTAACTCATGAAGATCACCTCGCCAGAAGTGGTCGTAAGATCAACGAAGACGACCCACAAAGGTTGTTTGCCATTGGTAGGTATCAGATTATCCCTAAAACTGCTATAGATGCTTTTAAGTTCTTGGGTTACACTAAAAAACAAAAGTATACACCTGAAGTTCAAGACAACATGTTTAAGTACCTTTTAATGGGTAAACGTAAACCACTTTATGACTACATTAAAGATGAAAAAGGGTCTGACAAAGGCAAAGCTGTGCTAGAAATGGCTAAAGAGTTTGCTAGTATTGGCGTTCCTTACGATGTGCAGGTGTATGTTACTAAAAGAGATGCCAACAATAAGATTGTCAAGGATGCTAAGGGTAATCCCGTAAAGATTAAAGTTACAAGAAAGAAGGGTGATTCTTACTATGGTCAACCGGCTCCAACAACTCCTGAAGATATTGGTAAGCAACTAGACGCACTAAGAGAGTTATACAAGAAAGACCCGGACACTCTTGAACCTATAGGACCAAAACAAAAACAGGCTAGAGCAGCAAAACAAAAACAGGCTAGAGCAGCAAAGACAAGACTACCTCCTACTAGACCTGAGGATACTTTCGTAGGGGACATGAGAGCAGCTATAGACATTAGCCCTAGACCTAGAAACTAAGGAGTAAACCATGGGTGGATTACCATTAGAACTAATCACCATGCTAGGCTCAGGGTTGTTGTCAGGAGTTATGACACTCTGGGGACAAGCAGCTAAGTCCAAACAAGATGCCTTCAACAGGGCCATCGAAGGACTATCTGCACAGTCAGAAGCTACAGACCTAGCTAGGAGATACGAGAACAAGGGGTTCCAAGTTACTCGTAGGATCATAGCTCTTGCATCTGTAGGTGCTATCATAGTCTGGCCTAAGGTTGTAGCTGTCTTCTGGCCTGAGATACCTGTCACAGTAGGGTACACTGAGTGGCACCCAGGCTTCTTGTTCTTTACTGAGGGGACTGAGGAGACTACATGGCAGGCACTAACCGGGTTGGTCATCACACCCTTAGATACCCACCTACTTGGAGCCATCATAGGTATGTACTTTGGTGCATCTATGGTTAAGAACGCGAGGTAAAAACTATGGCTAAACAACTAGACAAATCTAAAATGAAGTGTAACAAACCTAAGCGTACCTCAGGTCATGCCACTAAGTCTCATGTAGTTAAGGCTTGTGCTAACGGCAAAGAGAAAATCATTAGGTTTGGTCAACAAGGTGTATCAGGTGCAGGTAAAAGCCCTAAGTCAGCTAAGGACAAAGCTAGGAAGAAGTCCTTCAAAGCTAGACACGCTAAGAATATCAAGAAGGGTAAGATGTCTGCTGCGTACTGGGCTGACAAGGTGAAGTGGTAATGGCTAAAGCAACCCCAACTAATCCATCTCTTTGGTCTAGAGCTAAGTCTGAGGCCAAGAAGAAATTCAAAGTCTACCCTTCAGCGTATGCTAATGCTTGGGCTGCTAAGTGGTACAAAGGTAAAGGCGGAAGCTGGAAGGGTGGTGACAATAAAGTCTCTAAGAAGGGTAAGAAGTAATGGCTAAAGAAGGGTTAGGTAAGTGGTTCTCTGAACAGTGGACTGACGTAAAGACAGGTAAGCCATGCGGTAGGAAGTCAGCTAAGGGTAAATCCAAAAGACCCTACCCAGCATGTAGGCCTAAGAGTGTTGCTTCTAAAATTACTAAGAAGGAGGCAGCTAAGAAGACCGGACCCAAGAGGGTTAAGTGGTCAACAACAGCAAGTGGAAAGAAAAGGAAATAACTATGCCGTATTCCAAAGCTAAGGGTGCAATGCCCTACAAGAACGCTACCAAGAAAAAGGTAGAAGACAAAAAGAAGAAAAAGAAGAAACCTATGAAGAAGACAATGAAGTAGGTAAGACTAAGGGGAGAGCCATTGGATTGGTCCTCCCCTTTTTCTTTTAGGCAGTCCTTGAGGTTTAATCCTGCTCGAAGGAGTACATATGTAACGTCTCAGGTTGAACGAACTCAGTTATATCTGGGAACACCTTAGCTATCTCAAAGGCACACGCCCTAGCTAATCGCCTATGCTCCTTCTGAGTTGACTCATGGGTTCTCAGTTCAATGTAGTGAATCCATGACCTAAGACTTGCATTAGCAAACAGTCTAGTTCTAGTCAAACCCTCAGGGAGTAATGATCTAGCCTGCTCCTTAGCTATACCTTTCTTTAAGGCTTGGTCGTACAAGCTGAAGCACTGGTCAATGACTTTATCCTGAGATGCCTTCCACCAGATTTCAATAGCTGCATCTGTATTAGGCAAGGAGTTCTGTCTGTTGACTGTATCCTGTAGCCTAGTCTCCCTTCTGTCTGAGTTAGTCTCAGTAGCTGCGTACCTCTGAGAGAACTCCTGGAACCCAGTGAAGGACTTATGTCTGAGTAGTTGTCTGGCTATATCCCTAGTAGTAGTTATATCTAAGCACAGACTGACCATTTCGAAGGGGCTCCAGTGCTTGTGGTTAATCAGGTAGTGAATTAGCTTTGAGTTCTTAAGCCCTGAGATTTGAGACGTAGGGTTAGACACTCTAGCATAGTAGGCAATTAAGTCAGTGAAGTTATCACCTACACTAATTCCTTTGGTTGCCTTTGTGTAACCAGCTAGATTAACTTCACATGTCATTGGTCTACTCCTTTAGAGTTAGTAGTTTGGCGTCCCCGGTAGGATTCGAACCTACGACCCACAGCTTAGAAGGCTGTTGCTCTATCCTGCTGAGCTACGGAGACTTACTTCTGGTCTTCTCCTTGTTTTTCTGACCAGATAGTGAACTTAAAGTGCTTACCAAAACCATCCATAATTTCTTTAGGATAGCCATTGTCAGCTAACCACTCCATAGTGTCCCCAAGGATATTCTCTTGGGAGATAGGCTTAGGGAAACCCCACTTGTAACCTTGCAGAGGGTCAATGTAGTAGGAAGATTTCTTATCCTTCTCTTTGGTAGATTTCTTTTCCTTAGTTTCTTCTGCTCTTTCAGCTAGAACTTTTTCGAACCCTTTCTCAGTCATATAGTAAGACGAGAGAATAGTCGCGATTGCATCCTTAACCCTCAGGTCTTCAGCGTACTCACTAAGAGTGAAGTAGTCCTTGATAAGGGTTTCGACTACAATCTTATCCTTCTGGTCTTCTGAGATGTCGATACTCAAGCTAATCATTTGGTTTCTCCTTTTGCTACTTCAAGCTGGAGGTAGCTAAGATACCACTTAGCTTTCTCCAAGTCTTGCGAAGCCTTACCTTTGTACCTCCAACGATGAAGATACTTCTTTGTATTCCCTTCGAGGTAGCCAAGGAAGGCTTGCTCAGGTAGGTTGTCTTTGAGGTATTCGATACACTCAATCTCACCTGTGTTGTAGTGCGGAGGTTTGTTGACAACATCGACCACACTATCACCCCTTAGTTCGGTTGAGTCTGGGTACTCGTCCCACATCTTAGACCCCACAACTTCCCCCTGATCCTGAGATGTCACAGATATCGTGTGTCTCAACATGTTCGTCAAACTCCTCACCAAGTTTCTCAACGGCTTCAGTGTATGGCACAGATGTTAGCGGCTGTCCACCCCTACTGCCGTCAGGATAGCAAGTAAATCCTCTCAGCCTACCTGCATACTTAGCTAGGGTCTTAGAAAACTCAGGCACTGTGTCTTCGTTGTTGAGTTTACTACCCCAAGCAGGAAGGTTAATCGTTGAGGAGATACTCATATCAACGTAGTCCTGAACGTCAGCTTGGAAGCTCATACGACGTTCGTAGTCAGAAGCTAAGTCAAGGGCTGACTCAACACTCTCAGGCTTAGCTCCGTACAGGTCAATGAGTTCCTGTGCTGCTGAGTCAACAACGTATTGATAGACCCAACGGTTAGTTCCTTTGAGGTATCTACGCTTGTAGGCTACAGCAAAGATAGGTTCTACTCCGGTAGATGTACCAGCAAGAATACCAATACTACCAGTTGGAGCAATAGCCCTGTTAGCCACGGGAGTAGATACAGATAGCTCCTCAGCAAATGCCTTAGATACTTTGTCACTGACTCCCTTGTATACTGACAACCACGAATGAAGCTCTTGAGTAACCTCATACTTGTAGTTTCTCTTGATGAGCCATTCGTGTACTCCCATAAAACCAAGGCCCAGTCGTCTGTTTTTTTCTCGTGTTTCATGTACCTTCTCATATGGTAGGTGGGCTTTGAGTGTACCACAGATGAGGAACTTAGTGGATAGTTCAACTAGGTCAGACAACTCAGATAGGCTTTCGATCCTACCAAAGTTAAGGGAGCCTAAGTTACATACATCACTGTCATCTTCTGAGGTAACTTCAGTGCAGGCGTTCCGTAGGGTTTCGTTTTCCTTGTCGAAGAAGTTGAAGCTAAACCCAGGCTCAGCAGTCTTCATTGCCTGTAGTACGTTCTCTTCAAAGACCTTACCTACTTGGCCTGTTTCGTAGTAGTTCAGCAGCCACTCAGTATCGTAGTTGACACTAATGTTAGTCATGTCCATAGGTGCAGGGAAGTTGAAGTCATCCTGCTTAATATCCCAAAGAGACTTACCTGTGCTACCTACTGGCATACTAGCCCAGTCTTTAGAGCTTAGGAAGTTACCTATGTCTTGGTGTTTCCAGTTGAGGGACGCATAGATAGCTGACCTGCGGCTACCACCTTGCATGACCCTACGGCCAATCTCGTTAATCATCTGCATCTTAGGGATAGGACCAGAAGCCTGTCCCCCTGTACGCTGGATGGGTGCGCCTTCATGTCGGTACACACTGTAGTCTACACCAATACCACCACCTGTCATAAGGCATGACTCAGCCTTCCAGCTTAGGTTAGCCCAGTCTTGTCTGCTGTCTTCTTCTGCCTTAAGTAGGTAACAGTTATTGAAGAACTTATTCTGTCTTCCTGCGTAGTACAGATACCTACCACCGGGGATGAACTTCATGTCAGTGATAGCCTTAGCTAGGTCAATGCATTCATCCCTAGTCATTAAGTCACCACATACGTCATCCACTAGGGTCTTAGCTAGGGCTTCCCAAGTCTCACAGCCTTCATGCCGGTACTTGTGATTGAAGATGTCCTCGCTGAACTTTGACCTGAACATTGGGTTTAGGTTTGACTTGTACGACATGCTCATTTGTTTTTCTTTCCTTTGTTAGTTCATGTTTCTCAAGATAGTTTAAAGCCCTCATAAGACCTTCAATGTTGTCACCTAATCTTCCGATAGCTGTATTGCAGTTACTACAAAGCAAGCCCCTTATTAGCCCAGTATCGTGATCGTGGTCAACAGCAAATTTCTTAGTTAACTCATTTTGATGGATGCCGCAGCAAGCACACTTACCCTTTTGCTCAGTAAACATAAGGTTGTACTCATGTAACTCTAAGCCATACAATCTTTTTAATTGATTGGCATAATGCTTCTCCTTGTACTTTTCAGTGTAGGCTCTGATCTTCTCCTTATTCTTTTCTCGGTAGGCTTTAAGCCTCTCCTTATTCTTCTCTCGGTAGGCTTTGTTCTTGGCTCTAAGCTCCTCCTTGTTCTTTTCATAGTAGGCTTTGCTGTAGGTTTTAAGCCTCTCCTTGATCTTTTCTCTGTAGGCTTTGTTCTTGGCTCTAAGCTCCTCCTTGTTCTTTTCATAGTAGGCTTTGTTGTAGGCTTTTGTAGCCTCAGGGTTAGCATGAGCCATTTAGTTATCCTCCTCTTCGTTTAGGTAATCGTTGTCGCTGAAGTAATCCTCCAAGTCGATCAACCCTTCAAAGATTAGGAGCCTAACGATTGCTTCTTCTTCGATATCAGATATCTCTGTTATGTCTTCTAAACTGTAGCTTAAACTGATTACTCTAGCAAGCTCAGCTATGTCATGTCTCATCCTCTTCGTCCTCAATAGTTTTCATAAGGTCGTCAGGGTCCAAACAAATAAGGTCCAAAGGTTCAATGTGCTTTGTAAAGTATGTGACAGGTTCGAGTGCATCATCATACGTTTCGTAGTGAACCTCAACATCTGCAATGGTGGCAGTTGAATCCTCAATTCTACAAAGGTTTAGATACCCACCTTCTTCTTTGTCAGGATTTATATATGGGCCGTCTACAACCCAGTGAATTAAGAGATGCTTCATTAGTTTCTTCCTTTAGCCAAGCTGTTGGTATGAGTTTGTCATCGAACTTAAAGTCGTTCTTGATACACCAATCAGCGTAGGTAGACTTACTACCCTTGTATAGCTTAGCCTTGCTGTTGCTGAAGACGAATCTAATGTCTATCTCAGGGTGCTGCTTCTTAATCTGAAGATGCTTCCTCCTGTCTGCTGACACAAACCTGCCTTTGGTTTCAATTACGATACCGTTAGGAAGTATGAAGTCAGGAAGATACTTATGTGAGATAACCCACTCTATCCTCACTGACTCATACTGGTAGTCGATCTTCTTGTTACTCAGGAAGGACGCATTGTCAGCCTCAAGACCTGACCTAAACTTACCTAGACTTTTCTTGTTGGTAGATTTACGTCTTCTCTTAGGTCTAAAATTGTAGGTCATTAGGAAGATACTCAGGAACTCTAGGCTCTTGTTCCACTTTGACCAGATGCTGAAGACCTGAAGAGTATACAAATGACCTAAGCTCAGGCCAGCATACCTTCTTGAACTCGCAGTAGTTACAGGTAGAACACAGCTTCAGGTTAGCACTGTCTTTGTACTGAGGCACAGGATCAAGGCGACCTGGAGGGGATGGATCAGCCACCATAGCTTTGATGTCCTCAATCTCTTTAGGCTTGTTCTCAATGTCCTTACTGAAGTCGTGTATGTCTAACAGGATTTCACCTGAGACTTTATCAACGACTAGGAAGGCACCCTTAGTTTTGTCTGTAACTTCTGGGTCATCCTTAGCTGCGGCTACATAGGAAGAAAGCTGAGAGATGTAACCAAAGCTATCTTGCTCTCTTAGATACCCCTTCTTAAACTTCTGGAAGGAAAAAGGAGAAGCTGACTTAACGTCGATAGTCATACCATCAATGACAGCATCCCTATGTCCCCTAATCCCATGAAGCTCCATCTTGCTTTGCTCACCTGTTACAGTGTGTCCAGCAGCCTTAGCTAAGTTAAGGATTAGAGATTCAATTATGTCACCAAAGAAGAACTTAAGTAGGTCACTACCTTTGTTGCCGGTGGCTTCCCTTGGTTCGTTAATCTTGTACCAAAGTTTCCTCTTACACGGTGCGCCAATACCTGACATAGACAACCTAGAGCGGTAAGCCTCAGGTTTAGAGAACCTAGAATTAGAAAGCTCAGCTATCTCCTTGCCTAGCATACTGGCGATGTAACTATGCCAGCCACCTTTGCCTTTTACAACTGAGTAGATATCACCGACTAAAGTTGTTATTTCCTTCTGAGTCATAACTGGCCTCCTCATCACTGTATGTTTCTAGAAGAGGTCCGTCATCTAAATCTGAGAAGTGTTCCTCTAACTTTCGGAAGAGACGGTCAAAAGAAATGTCATAGTCTCTAATGATCTTGTCTAGTTTAGCTGCCGAAAAAGTCTCACCCAAACCATCAGCCAATTCACTTAGGTCTTCTAGTTCAGATATTACGTTCCAACAATCTTCAAATTCAGTTAGCAGTTTTACATAGTCTGTCATCTAACTATCTCTCTGTTACAAGTTAGACCCAAGGTGTAGGCTTGAGCCTAGTTTTAGTTACCTCCTACACAGGTCAGACACCCTAGAAACTAATGCCTGAGCTAGAACCACCTTCAGCGTTGTAAGACACTAGGTCCAACACACCTACAGCCTCCAGTGTGATGCTCTCGTACAAGGAGTTATCGCCCTTATACACATGGTACTTAATCTTAGCCTTAGTACCATTACCGATTAGGCCATCATCTTGGGGGTTCCAAGGTTTAATATACTGACCAATGCTTTCGCTTTCCTCAGCTTTCATTCTGATCTCAGCAGCCTTGTGGTCGAATACAAGAGGTTGAGAAACCCAGCCCTCCCAGTTAACCTTAGTGTGTGGGCGTTTGAACTTAATCTCATAAGAGCCATTGCCCAAGTCTTTAATCCGACTAGCTGGAACCTTAGTATCCAACAGCTTCTGCTTCTGCTCCTCTGAGAACGTAGCTACACAGGAGTATTCACCCTCAGGTTTGTACTTAGTGTCCTTATTGAACTCAAAGAGTTTGGCCCATGAGATTTCAGCTTCAATGATACCAGGGTTGTTAATCTTACCCATTTGTAGGGTCTCCTTTTGTGGGTTTTAGTTAGGGTTGGAAGTCTTATCATGTTTGTTTGTCTGTGTCAAGAGGTTCAGTGAGTTTCTCCCCAGTTTCTTCCGATGTCGCTGCTTCCTGCGAGCGGACAGAAGACTTTGAGTTTATCTCCCGTTGTTTCAATCGAAAGTCTTTGAACAAGTCCAACTGTTTCGGCTGTTTGTCTGTCACCTCTTACCTCCGTTTGCCATTCATCGTGAGGCCATGTCACTAGCTTGTAGTCTATGCCTCTGTCATCTAGCTGCTTAGTCCAAAGCAGTGCTGAGTGTTTCATCACAACTGCCTCACCATTCTGTAGCATACCAGCTAGGGTCTTATGCTGAGATGGTGTCTTAACTTTCCTTCCGTCTAGTCCAATGAAGTATCCTTTGGCTGCTGCCTTAGGGACAAGTTCATTCTTAAGTTCAGCTAAGCCTGAGATAGACTGAGTGAAGTTCTCAACAGCCTGTCCAGCTTCTCTGGTATTGACCTTAAGTATCTCAGCTATCTTACCTACGCCTGCCCCAAGGAGGAACGCATAGATGAAGGTCTTAGCCATATCTCTAGTTATGTGGCTCATGCCTAAGGCTTTGCGGTTTACGTTGTGGATGTCAGTTTCGTCCTCCTTTTTACCTGATACGATAGCCTCAACATACTCCTCTGAGTTCATTAGATGAGCAAGAACCCTGAGTTGGATGCCCTCAGCATCAGTACCGACAAGATAACAATCACTAGGCACTTTAAAAAGGGATCGTAGTCTGCCATCGTATGTGTCCTTCACTTGGTCAACAACTGACTTAGGTTCCCCGTGGAACATAGCCGGGATGTTGGCTTGGTTGGGGGCTGAGTGAGCCATACGTCCAGTCCATGCACCTATGTGCTGGAACCTTCCGTGTATCCTGCCGTCATTAGTTCTAGCCTCGCAGCCTATCCACTCTTCTAAGGAAGACCTACGTCCTTCCAGAGTAAGCCACTCAGCAAGCCCCTTAGCCCCCTCAGGAGCGGTACTAGGTAGGGTAGCTAAGTTGGTTTCGTTACACATCCAACCGTACCTTCTGAACCTTTCCTCCTTCTCAGGTATGTCTAGTCCATCCCTAAGGTACAGAATGTGTCCTTTGGTTTTGTCAGTAGGTTCCCAACCAGCTTCCCAAAGACGTTCTATTCTGTCTTTCGGACTACCCGGCTTAAACCTGACCCAATCGTAACAAAGAAGTTTCTCATCCTTAACCTCAGTTTTAGGATAGCTACCTCTAGCCTTAAGCACAGAAGCGACAGACGTACCATCTTTCTTTCTCCTATCTTTTAGTTCGTTGACTACCTCAAGTTTAGGTGGGAAGTCTACTTGAAACCTCGCCTCAAGGTTAGCCATACGAGATTGAACTTCAGACAGACACACCACAGCTTCGTCCTTGTTGAAGTCGAAACCATTCTCGTGCATCTT
>Ga0315320_10001668_pt1 | contig 18408 bp, 16 predicted proteins | sample M140m21515metaG_FD_203458 | JGI IMG/M metagenome (GOLD analysis project Ga0315320, IMG submission 203458) | Ammonia-oxidizing marine archaeal communities from Monterey Bay, California, United States - M1 40m 21515 | ecosystem: Environmental > Aquatic > Marine > Coastal | place: USA: California... | reverse complement strand
CTTTGGCTTCGCAGGCTCTGATTCATCTGAAGAGTATCGGAATGCACGACTTTGTACTATTTCTCTGACAACCGTGGTGAATTGACCGCGGTCTGCAACGACCTTGTCAACGATTTTTTCCACGGCCAGTTCATCAGTCAGTTTTAGTTTCCGGCCTAAGGCGTACGAAAGCATGTGTTCTGAAAACGCTCGCATGAAGAACTCTGGATGCTTCAGAAGGGCATCTTTGAGTTCCACAACGTTTTGAAACTTATGTTGGCCCAGAAGTTCGCCGCTGGAATCAATTTTGAGACCCGATGCATAGGCACCACGCCATCGTCCCACGGCGTCATAGTTTTCCAGCACAAAACCCAATGGGTCGATTTGTGAATGGCAGGCGGCGCAGGTCGGGGCAGTTTGGTGCTGAGTGAGACGCTGCCTTAACGTCATTCCGGCAGACTCAATCTCACGGTCGTCAACTTCGATCGGGGGCACAGTGTCGGGCGGTGGTGGAGGCGGTCGATTCAATATGACAGTCGCAACCCAAGCACCTCGCGTGATCGGGTTGGTTCTTAGGGGTGAAGAAGTCATTGTCATAATCGCGGCTGAAGTGATCACGCCACCTTCGCGGCGGTCCGTTAATTTGCGTTTGATGTATTGTTGTTGATGGGTGCCGAAGCGATTGCGATTTTCGCGGTTCCCAAATGGAACTTCATCACGGTACCAAGACTGAAGCTCATCAGATCGATAGGCATAGTTGCAATCGACCAGTAGCATGATCGAGCGATCTTCCATCACAATGCTGTCGAACAGCAGCAGAGGTTCAATCATCATTTGCAATCCAAATTTCCACTGCTCACAACCAATGCGTGAGTAGTAGCGTGGAAAACGGTCGAAATCTGGAACAGCAGTGACTAGTTGATCCAGTCTCAGCCACTGGCGGGCAAAGTTTTGTGTCAAAGCATGACACTTTGGGTCGGTCAGCATTCGCTGGGTTTGCGAGTCGAGCACCTTCGGGTCGAGTAAGGTTCCGTTTCGAGCAAGTCCTAGCAATTCTTCGTCAGGAATGCTGCTCCAGAGAAAGATCGCTAACCTCGTTGCAAGTTCGTAACTGCCAAGCAGTGAATCTTCACCATTGGCAGGTGATTCGGCGAGATAGACAAAGCGTGGGGAAGCAAGGGTGGCTGCCACCACGTCCTTCATCGCATGCCGAAAAGAACGTGTTTGCTCATGCCGAGATGTAAAGTAATCGTAGTAACGGTTGATCGTGGGATCATCAATCGGAGTGCGAAACGCCCGCTCGAGTAGCTTTCCGATGCGTTCCCTTGTGACTTCATCTTTTGTTTTACTGCTTTTCGTTTCCGGGGGTGAAAAAAACGATGCTGTTAACCCGCAGTAGCCGTCAAATTCGGGGCTATGAACAATCGAGCGGCCTAATCGCAGCAAACTTTCTAACAGAATCGGCGACAAGCCCAGTTCCTCGCCGCGGTTGTTAAAGCCGCCTTCAGCTTGAAGGTCGATTGCAAATGGATGCACGCCGGAAAGAATTTGACGTTCTACCTGGTTCTTTCCCAATGTTCGATTGCCCACCAGAATTGCTCGCGGACTGTGACCCTTTGCGGGTTGAAAGTAGCGATCGAATTCGCGAAGCGTTTTTTCTGGTAGCGGGTAGATGTCGCCCCGAAGTTGCAGAAGATCTCGAACTGCATTGTTGTATTCGTAGCGAGTCATTCGCCGCATGGCAGTTGGCGCTGCTGTCTGATGGTTGCGAATGAAGTCCGATAACAACGAGTTCAGCGTCATGACAACGGCGTTCCGCTGCTCCGTTGACGGCTGCTTTGTTTCTGCGGGTGGCATTTCGTGGTCTGACAGGACGTCGCGGACTTGGCGAACAAGTTCCGGGTTTTTGTGCCACGATTGACCATCAATTGACGTTGCGAAGTCGACGTCGGTTTCTTGTGAGTCAGCGTTGTGGCAGTCCGTGCAAAACGTTTTTGTGAATGCTGCAACTTGCTGCGTCGTCAGGACGCGATTGGTTTTTGAATGGGGTTGGTTCGCGACAACGCTATCTTGTAACCGTTTCTGTTCAGCTTGGTTGTTCGGAGCAGGTGTGGTCTCTTGCTCCGAGTTCTTTCGGCTCAATCGGATGAAGTCCAAGCCCATCAAGTACCCGCGGTCTTGGAACTTACGTGCCTTGCTGTTGGCTCCTGTCAATTTGAACTCAATGGGCTGGGAACCCGCGTCGAGTTTGAGATTCTTGAGAACCACTAGCGGGGCCAATTCAACGCGGGTGCTGTAGAGGTCAATCTCCCGTGTGATGGATGATCGAGGTAGATTCATGCGGAAGATTCCGTAGTCACCAGCCAATGTCAATTGAATCGAAACGTCGTAAACACCCGATGCCTCTACTTCAAACGAACTCTTCATTGACTCGCCGATCACGCCATCCCAAAGCAGGTGCGCTCCGTTGCTCCACTGGGGCCCAAATGATGTCATGCCCTGGATGCGGGATTTGCCGACCAAAGTGAAATCTAACTCACCTTCCAGCATTCCGGTTTCGTCGTGCTGTGGTTGTCGGCCTCTGATCTGGTGGAAATCAAATGATTCGTCAGGTGATGGGCTGACGTTTTCTGTGTTTTCTTGTGGTGATGGACCAATTCCGATGGTCTTGGGTAGATCAGGGCCAACAACACACATTGATACCGCGAAACAGATCAAGATCGGTAGCTGTCGGGAATTTGCTTTCATCGGTGTTTGCAGCAAGCGAGTTGCGGGCGTGATGATAGGGAACCGCTAGCAGATGAGATTTGCGAGCGTAGGGGGTTAGGCGAGTACCGTCACAAGTAGTATATCGCGAAAAATCGTTGAAGTTTCATTTGATAGCGTTTTGATGGATTGGCTCCATCGTGCCCCGACTTCTTCGAGGTGGGTCATCGGGACAGTGTGCAAATATCAATCTGGCCGCAAGGATCTTCTAATCCGCATAGCTTGCCGCTTGTCGTGCAGGGATTGTTGTTTCTGGTGGCCGTCTGTGTGGAGTGACCAAATTGCTGGTACGACTTATCCCAACCAACTGAGCGCATGCGCAAAACCGTCCGATACAAAACAGTGAGCTCGTCAGGTTGGAGCTCTTTGTTCTTACTTACGGGCTAGGTTATGCGAAATTCAATTACTCTGACGGCTTTATCGCTGCTGCTGGCTGGTTTCAGCATGCAGACGAACTCTGCGGTTTACGCTCAATATTCTGGCACTTCCGCGTACGGGGTTCCAGTTCCCGGTGTCGGCACCAAAATCGACTACGTGGGTGATGACTTCGAAGCAGATGAGTGGAAGTTTGTCCACAACATGCCAAAGAGCTCACGCGAACTCAACGAACGCAGTTACGGCCCCATGGCGTACTCAACCAATAGGCGATGGGCTGAGGGGCCAGAACGTGGTCAGCCTGACGTTCTCAAAGTGATCCCTACTCCAAGTAATGGATTGGTCGGTAGTACGAAAGCGCTTCAGATCAGCACGCTCCGATCTGGCATCCCGGGACGAAATACCAACGATGTGCAGCAGGACGATTTGATTCTCGGCATTGCGACACGCATTGGATCGACATTGCAGGTTCGTGAGGTTCCCAGTTGCGTAGTTCGTGTGTACCTTCCTGAGCCATCGTTATGGGAAAATCGTAGTGGACCGCATTTCGGAATTCGTCTTGGTGCACGGACGACTGCTCGCAAGCCTCGCGAAGGATTGTTCGCTGTTGGAACTGAAATGCGAAATGAGCCATATTGGCCCGGTTTTTGGATTCACTTTCGAAGTGAAACGAGCCGAGGCGTCGAAAAGGATTCGGCCTTCTTGAAAATTCGCAGCAACTCACGCGGAATTGACTTCAAGTCCAAGGAAATCCCCGCTGAACAATTTGGTTGGTGGACTTTCGGAATGTCCATGAGCTCTGATGGACGTGTGCATTACTTTGCAAAGCCAGGTGTTGAGGATCTGACCAAGGATGACTTCCTTATCAGTCAGTTGCCGTATGGATACAGAGCTGAACGGCTGAACTCATTCTTCTTTAATATCTGCAATAACAATAACGGGCGCACATGGTCGACACCTTTTGTCATCGATGATCCAGAAGTGTTTGTTGTTGATTCAAAACGTGTTGATCAGTTGGTCAAGCGAAAAATCGACTATCAGCAACGTCGTGCACAACGCACCACTTCCAAAAGCCGGAAGTAGCAGTGGTTTGCTGTAGGACGGCTTAATGAACAGAACGCGTTTGTCTGACCTCGGCAGCGTGCAGATTATTTCAAGCGTCGCCAAGCGTAATGCTTGGCGGCGTTTTTTTATGGCCGTTGCTGTCGTACTGGTTGGCATCATGGCTGTGATGACAGCCATTGTGCCTGAAGCAGCGACTGTCAGCCGGATAAGTGAATCGCTTCATCATTGATGACGATGGGCGTTGGCCGCCCGACCTATGTGCTTTCAGAAAAATCTATGTGCTTTCAGGAAAATTGATCCCCAAAATAGCTTTGCTGAATAGCTGGCTTGACCGTCATTCGGAACACACCGTGCTAGTAACGTCGAAGTGGTTTGCGTTGGTGTGTGTTGTTTCGCGGCCAATTGTGAATCCTGAGCTATTTGGTCTTCTGGGATCGTTACCACTGGTCACAAGTGTCTGTGACGTTGAAGATGAGTTGAACGTTTGCCCGTAATGTCGAATCTGCGTGAGAGCAATGTACGAACCACCGCCCGGTCATGAGGTCGTTTGCGAAACGAGTTACCGAGGTGAAGCTATGGAATTGCGGTTTGTCCTTGAGTCGGTTGGGGTTAAGTCGAAGATTCAACAATACCGCGGGGGGTGGCTGATTGTGGTGTCTAGCGAACACGCACTTCGAGCTAGCGACGAAATTGCCTCTTACCAATGTGAGGCAGCTGAGCAAAGCACTGAGCGTAGCGTTGCCATTCCCACCTATGGCGGCGCCATGGTGGGGGTCAGCGTATACGCTGGCGTGCTAATGCTGGTTGCTGTTTTGATGGGACGCTCGGCGTTCGGTCTTGATTGGTGGCTGGCTGGTCAGATGCAGGCGGGCATGGTGATGGACGGCCAATGGTGGAGAACGATCACGGCGTTAACTCTGCACCTTGATCCGGGGCACATTGGATCAAATTTGGTGTTCGGATGCGTTTTCGGGTTGATGGCAGGGCGAGTGCTCGGGGGAGGTGTGGCGTGGTTGGTGATTTTGTTCTCTGGTGCGCTTGGGAATTTGGTCAACGCGATGCTGCAATCTGCAGATCACACTTCCATCGGTGCGTCGACCGCTGTCTTTTCTGCCCTCGGGGTTCTTGTCGCCCATGCGTTGAAGCCGCGATCTGGACCACGTGAAAATTTTCTGAAGCGTTGGAGTCCCTTGATCGGCGGGCTTGTGATTTTCGGCTTCACTGGGATTGGCGGTGAAAATACTGATGTCACAGCACACGCGACAGGTTTACTTGCTGGATTGGTGCTTGGCTGGCTGGGTGTGGCGTTGCCACCCGACTGGCTCGGCAGTCGCCGTGTGCAGCAAATCTGTGGGGTAGCTGCCCTTGCCTTTGTGGTCGTCGCGTGGACGATTGGATTAGCAATTGCCGGCTGAGTGGTGAGTCGCGTGCGTGGTGAAATGTTTGCTGTGGGAGTTGTTGAACGTGGTATGATTCGTGAACTTTGTTCATTGGCTTGGTGTGGCTCTTTGTTGGGGTGTGTGGGGTTTACACTTAGCCCGGTTCTTTTGGTGCGGGGGGCTGACTGACGCACGCCGACTGTCGTTTGTCGTTTATCATGTAGTGGTAATCGATTTTCAGCGATGCTCGCGGTTGCTGTGCATCATCTCATTATCCAGAATGAATATGTCTCACTCTATGAAAACGCCCTTTTCTCGCTACACGATATTTCCGCTGCTCCTGTTGGCGGTAGTTTTCTGTGATGACCATTCGACTGTTCAAGCCGCTGATAGGCCGAATATCGTTTTGATCATGGCAGACGATATGGGGTACACCGACATCGGCTGCTACGGTAGCGAAATAGAAACTCCTGTCTTGGACCGTTTGGCTGGTAATGGGTTACGCTTTACCCAGTTCTATAACACGTCGCGTTGTTGCCCGACTCGTGCGTCTCTGTTGACCGGACTCTATTCGCATCAAGCGGGGATAGGTTTGATGACAGGGGATCGTGGCTACGAAGCATACCGAGGTGATTTGAATCGCCGCTGTGTGACCTTGGCGGAATCGCTTGGGCTTGCCGGCTATCAAAATTACATGTCCGGAAAATGGCACGTCACACGGCATACCGGTCCTAAGGCCGACCAGTCCAACTGGCCATTGCAGCGAGGGTTTGATCGCTTCTATGGAACAATCACCGGGGCAGGTAGTTTCTTTGATCCTGCGACTTTGTGTCGTGGCAATCAATATATCACGCCCGTCAATGATCCCGAATATCAGCCCAAAAGTTTTTATTACACTGATGCAATCAGTGATAACGCGGCAAACTTCGTGTCGGATCATTTGCAGCAACAGTCAGATGAACCTTTCTTTCTCTATGTTGCTTACACCAGTGCACACTGGCCGATGCACGCGCCTCAGGCAGAGATTGAAAAGTATCAGGGCGTTTATGACAAAGGGTATGACCCCATTCGTAAGAATCGATACGAAAAAGCAATCCAACAAGGTGTTCTCGACAAACGCTGGGCGATGTCTGAGGGAGCCGTCAGCTGGGAAAATTTCAAACACAAGGAGTGGGATATTCGTTGCATGGAAGTTTATGCTGCCATGGTCGATCGCATGGATCAGGGCATTGGGCGGATTATCGACGTCTTGGAGAAAAAAGGTGCGTTGGAAAATACGCTGGTCATCTATCTTCAAGACAACGGTGGATGTGCAGAGGGGTACGGACGCGCATCCAACGCTGATAAAAAAGAACGATTCGACTACAAGCCTTTTGGTCCCGATGATTTGCAAACTAAAATATGGCCTCCCATGCAGACTCGTGGCGGGCAGTGGGTCCGAACCGGTCCGGAAACGATGCCAGGCGGCGAGGACACGTTTGTGGCTTATGGCGTCGGTTGGGCGAACGCATCCAATACACCATTTCGTGGCTACAAGCACGACGGCTATGAGGGAGGAATCAGTACTCCTTTTGTAGTGCATTGGCCCGCCGGAATTCCTCACAATCAGAGAGGGAGTGTGATTCACGATCCGACTCATCTGATCGATGTCATGCCAACGTTTGTGGATGCTGCCAAGGGCCGGTATCCAACGGAATTTGCAGGGCAAAAGATTCAGCCCATGGAAGGTAAAAGCTTGATGCCGACATTTTCCGGTCAGAGCATCCAACGTGATGCCCCCGTTGGTTTTGAGCATCACGGGAACTTGGCCCTGCGAGATGGACGCTGGAAAATTGTTTCCGCATACCGAAGAGATCAACCAACCCGTTGGGAATTGTTTGACATGGAAGCCGATCGAACTGAGTTAAACGATCTTGCTGATACTCATCCCGAAAAACTCACGGAAATGGTCGGCAAATGGCAGGCGTGGGCGGACCGGGTGGGCGTGCAGCCATGGCCATTCAAAAATAAACCGGCGAAATGAGCGTATGATTTGCGTTGAATCGTAAAAACGTCAAGGTCCTGCCGAAGGATCGACTTCTCTCCCTTTATTGGGGGGGCCGTGGAAATGCCGTCGCAGGTTCATGGGGACGCAGGTAAACTCTGCAAACAAAAATGAAACGAAGGATCGGCTTTCGGCCAAGAATCCTACAACACAAATGGTGATTTATGTTCCAGCGTCTCGGTACAGGATTTTCACTTGCCAAGCAGAGTTGGGGAGTGCTTAAGTCAGAGAAGCAACTGATAGTGTTCCCACTTTTAAGTGGCATCTGTTGTCTGATGGTGATGGCAAGTTTTGCGATTCCTTTGTTCATCACGGGGGGCGGAGCCGAGTTGCTGGCCGAAGCGGAGCAGCAAGGGCAAGCCGGTGATAATGCAGCGTCGGTGAATCCGTTATATCTCGTTGTGCTGTTTTTGTTTTACTTTTTGAATTATTTCGTCGTTGTGTTTTTCAATAGTGCATTGATTGCCTGTGCGATCAAACGATTCTACGGTGGGACACCAACGGTCGGAGAAGGGCTAAAGGCATCGATGAGTCGCTTGCCTCAAATTGCTGGTTGGGCATTGGTGAGTGCTTCCGTTGGATTGATTTTGCGTGTGATCGAAAGTCGCAGTGAGAGAGTTGGGGCAATTGTTTCAAGTCTGCTCGGGATGGCATGGGCTGCGTTGACCTATTTTGTTGTTCCCGTTCTGGTTGTTGAAAGAGTAGGGCCGATCACCGCCGTCAAGCGTTCGGGGACGATCCTGAGAGAGGCGTGGGGAGAATCGATGGGTGCCCATTTCGGAATCGGTTTCATCGTTTTTCTTGCCATGTTGCCGGGTATTGGCCTCGTCGTTGCAGGATGCGTGCTGGTGGCCGCTACACCGCCCCTTGGAATTGCCTTGATTGTGATTGGGGTGATCGCATTGTTGGTCGTGTCACTCATCTCGAGTGCGGTCTCAGCGATCTCGCAAGCTGCGATTTATCTGTACGGTGCGAATGGTGATACTCCGCAAGGATTCGAGGCTGAGAGTCTCGGTGCTGCATTCGCTCCACGCAGGCGTCGTGGGCTGACATCGTAACAGCGGATCGCTTGTGAAACGCAGGCCTAGCCGAGCGATAAGGGAACTGGGCAGGGCATCTTGGTAACAGAAGCCCTGTTCAAATCTATTCAGGCTTAAAAGAGCTTGATGTGGTCATGGCAGAGGACAGAATGTCATGACTTGTCTGCATGGCGACTGTTGCGTCATAGTCTGCTCTTTTCCAAACATGAGAGCTAACTTCAACGCACACGGGGCCAGTGAAATTTCCCTTCCGCAGAAGCTGGTAAAGCAGTTTGTAGTCCATCAAACCTGATGCACCTGGTAGTAAGAACTGCACTTTCCCGTCTTTTTTAATCGCATCTTTGACGGCGACACCGGCTAGGATCGGAAATGATTTTTCAACGCTTTGTTTCATTGGGATGTCGCGGAAGATGAAGTGGCTGTAGTCGTACCACATCCGCAAAGATTTGGGTTGGTCGAGTTGTGCAATCAGCCAAGCCGCTTCGGACGGCCGAGACATGGCGTGTCCGCGATGGGGTTTGACCGCGATAACCACTTCATGCTTTTTAGCGGTGGCAACCCAGTCCGCGATTCGATCCACACATTTCTGTCTGGAATCAACCCAACTTCTACCACCAAGTATTGTCTGTATTACAGGAGGATCATCTGGCGAAAGCTCGCGGGCCAAGATGCAGTCCTGTTTCAGACGCTTGCTGTCGAGTGAGTGTTGTTCCTTGGAGCCTAGTGGTTGAAGATGAGACATCAATGAGCCCACTATCAGCCCTCGGTCCTTCAATCGGTTGCGTGCTTCAATTCGTTGGAACGATGAGAGTTTCTCGGTCGCTGTGAGAGACTTTGCTGCAACGCAAATTTCTATCCCATCATATCCAATCTCGCCAATCGCATCGATGGCTTCGTTCAGCGGGTAGGTTGGTAGACCGTAAGTACTGAAGGTCAGCGGGATAGGGTTGGTTTTGGGTGGCATCGCCGAGGCTGGGTTCGCTTTCAGGCCTGGTTTTGCATTCATCAGCCCAGAAGTGCCAGCCAGCAAGCCGGAGCCAACGATCATTTGCCGTCGTGAAAGTTCGGGATTTTGCATTTGAACTCTGGTGTAACAAACGAGATGGAGGAGTTGAGAATTGGTAGGGTAGATATTCTAAAACAACGAAGGGGCTCGGTGCTGTCGGGCAGGTTGAGGCTCGTTTGTTCAGTTGCAGCAGCTCTCATTTGCGGGTTGTATCCGACTGACTGGTAAAGGCACGAGTTATCGAAAGGCTATTCTTGTCTCTTTTCTGAATCCGACGTTTTGATCATGGGTTCGTGGTGAAAACTCATGCGTTCGGCTGGTTCCTGTGTTTTGCTTTCGGGCTGCTGCGATGCCTCAAAGAAGCCGTGGTTCCGCTTTTTTAGTTGCTGATGCAGGCGATTTTCGGTCGCCCACCGAGTCGTCGGTGTTGAGCCACCCCAATGTGAATGCCGGGAATTGGATGGATTTTGATCGCTGCAGCGAGCTTCTGGCCGATGACTCGGCTGACCGTAGGCATCGGTATGAGTTGCAGAATCGTTATCTGTAATTGACGCGTCGTGTACTGCCTGCGGTTGCCCGTCTGAGGAATTGGGCTCTGAGGGAAGATCATTGTTTCATGCGTGTGATTCTTGTTCAGCTGTTTCAGGATTGCTGGTACAACCATCTTGATCGTCGACTCACTGCGTATCAGCAACTCAATGATCAGCAGCTCCGCCACGCCATTTCGCTGGCCACCGCGATCGCGAAGGGGGATGTCGCTATCTTGGAGAAATTGGAACCGCGAGAGTTTGCGTTGGCGTCAGAAAACGACTGCCCGCCCCGCAGGCCGTTGATATTAAAAAGCTTTGCGGAAAGGGCGGCTATTATGGTGGGCAGACGTGGAATAAATTCAGGTCCGAAGCAAAACCGGTCAAAGAATCTTTCGGAGAAACAAAGAGATGGAATTACAGGCAGCATTCGATCATTTGCTCTCCAATGAATCGCCACTTGATGGATTGGATGCTCTCGTTTGGCATAGCCTCGCAGCGGGAGCCACTGCGAGCAAACATCCATGGGCGACTGGATGCTTGACGACAATTTCAAAAAGCGGGGACGAACAGTCTTTTCCGAGCAGTCGGACTGTAGTGTTGCGTCGTTGTGATGTAGCAGCGCGTACCCTCGATTTTCATACGGATGCTAGGTCACCCAAAGTTCAGGAATTGGAATGCGGTCAGGCTGCTGTTTGCTGGTTGTTCTATCACCCTTCCACCAAAATCCAATTGCGGTTGCAGGGAACGGCAAGTGTAGTGAATGACAGGCAGGCAGATGCCGCATGGGAAGCGGTCAGTTTGTTGAGTCGCTCCGCATATCTGTCTTTTGACCCACCAAGCAAAGCGGTCACCGGTTCTCGGCCGCCAAGTACCACGGAACGGTTCGTAGAGCTTGCGGAGTCTGAGCGAGGCCGAGAAAATTTCCGTTTGATCCGTACTCAAGTCGAATTGGTTGATTGGCTCTACTTGCGACAAGGAGGGCATGTGCGAGCCTCCATTGCGTATGATGAAAAAAGTAGCGTTGAGGCTTCTTGGTTGGTTCCCTGATTGTAAACCGTAGTCGCTCCAGCTATTTATCTGCTGTTCCGGAATCTGTTGCTCCGGAGTCTGCTATTTCCGAGTCTGGAGCGCAGGAGTCGCTCATGCTCCGGTGTTCCTGGTAACAGCGTTCTTGGTGTTCATCATGGGACTGCCTGTCACCCGCCTCCGATTCTGCATTGGTTGGTTGCTGATGATGGTTTTGTGGAGGCAATGCTGTTTTACCTGTCCCATGCGGTGCGGGGTTGGACGCGTTTCTATACTTTTGCGTTATGTGATGCAGGGACGTTACGCTCACTGCCAATTCCATCTCCTTGCAGAACGAGTGCATCGTGTCGAACCAATCAACGGAATGGCAGGTCGAAGTATTCTTTGAAGGGGAATGTCCGCTGTGTATGCGGGAAATACGGATGTTGAGGTGGATGGATAGGCGGCAACGCATTCGGTTCACGGACATCAGCACTGAGGATTTCTTACCTGACCAGTTCGAGAGGAGCATGCAGGATTTCATGGACGAGATCCATGGACGGTTGCCTGATGGTCGATGGATCACGGGGGTCGAGGTTTTTCGACGTCTTTACGCTGCTGTCGGGTTGGGGCCGTTGGTTGCGTTGACCAAGGTGCCGGGGATCTCTCACGGGCTTGAAGTAGGCTATCAGGTCTTTGCAAAAAATCGCCTGCGATTGACCGGTCGGTGCGATGCCTCATCCTGTGACATCGGTACGAGGACGGCAGAATCCTCGAATGCTACGCAGTGATTGACACCAGAGGATTGGTGGTAGCGTCTTTTGAGGGAACTTGCACCGCGATAGCATTCAAGTCAGTGCTTGTTCTCTCGGTCTCCCCGTTGCGGTCGCAAGCCGAGCCGCCGCTTCATTGAGCTTGCCGCCGTTCACGCCATGAAGTTTCGTCGATTGCCGAACATCAAAATTTTCGAGCCGACGTCAATTTCACCCCGATTGGGGTGAATCGGAGTCAGCAGAACCGGAACGAGATACCACGCGGTTAGCCTTCTGCCGTTAGCTGCTGTTTGGTGATTTCGAAAGCTTTTATGGCCCCGCCATGGGGGAGATGGAGGCGCTTTTCGCATCGAACTCGAGGCAGCTTTTACCATCCAATCCGGATGCGGAAGAATTCGCCCAAGTGCGGGAAATGCTGGGTAAGGCTCGCGCAGAAGTGAGGCATTCGGTATAAACTCGGCGTATCGGAATGATATTCAGGCTTATGAAGCCACGACGACGTTAATCCAAATGCTACTTCCAAATGTTGCATCGACATTGAAAATGAAACGCGGCCTCGTCCTCCTCAGCGTGTTGCTGCTATCCCCGGTGGTCGCCTCGATCGCTGTGGAGCGGCAGCCTTTCTTGGAGTCGATCCCCGCTTGGGTGAATGCGGAAAGCGGGTCCAAGGTTGTACAGCTCACCAGTCAGCCCGTGATCAGCACCAATGTCCACATGGAACAGCGTTTCGCCTCGGCCGACGGGCGACGGATCGCCATCGAGCGGCAGCCGTTCGGGGAGCCGCCGGAGCTGTGGGTGTGCGACCTGAAAACGACCCGGCTCTATCGGATTGGTCCGGGCAAGGCGATGACGGCCAGTTCCTCGCGGAATGTGATTTACTACCTCACGCCGTCACCTAAGACGCGGCTGGTACGATTGAAACTCTCGGATCTCTCCACGTGCGAGATCATGGCGTTCCCGGACGCCCTAAAGCAGCGCAAACTGGCCATCTCGCACGATGAAGTCAGCCTTGTCGCCGGACCGTTTTGGTTGCGGGATAATCTGTATCAGGTCGATCTGATCGACGTGGCCAGCGGAAAACGAACGACGCTGTGTGAACTTGCGGACATCCCGAATCCACATTTGCAGTTTGATCCCGGTAACCCTGATCGACTGCTGGTGCAGGTCAACCGCGGATCCAAATTCACTCCATCAACGGGATTGACCCGACAGAGTGGACCGCGCGGCGCGACGCTTTACGTGGTGAACGTGCCGTCCGGCGAAGTCACGCCATTGCCGGTGGGACTGCCCGACACTCCAGCGATTTCAGGACATTCCACTTGGGCGGGCCGGAGCGGCCGCGTGGTGTTCACCACGGCGCCGGGAGTTGCCGATAGTCTGCTCTCCAACACGGGTGTTTTTCGCCTCGCGTCAGGCAAGGACAAGCCCGTTCAAATCGTCTCCGGCAAGCGGTTCAACCACCTCGCCGTTTCTGATGATGGGCAATTCTTCATCGTGGACGATCATCAGACTCAGACGATCCACATCGGCAGCGTTGAGACCGGTCGGTTTCTTAAGCTGTGTGAGTCCCGCACCCGCCAAGGCAAGCCACAATACACGCACGCGCATCCCTACCTGACCCCCGACAACCGCCACGTCATCTTCAATTCCAACGTTACAGGGGTCGCTCAAGTCTACGCCGCCACTGTGCCGGTTGCGTTCCTTGAAGACGTGGCGACGGTCGACAAGAAAGAGTCTGATACTCAGCGATGAAACGAGCCATTCCGAACACGCTTTCAATTCTTGCAAATTGTCTTGCCGTTCTTATCGCCTTGCACCTCGTTGCACAGGCTGTGCTGGCACAGGCTGACGGTGGCCAGCCCATCACGCTCGCTGAAGCTGGGCGGGCGCGTTGTCAAATCGTGGCGGTCCTTGATGTGGACGGGATCGAGGCTTATGCGGCGAACACGCTGGCGGGTTATCTGCGGGAAATGACCGGAGCGGAGTTTCCAGTCGTCGCGCCCGATGAACACGAAGTGGATCAGCCGGCCATCTTCGTGGGGCTGAGCGAACCAGCCTTGGAACGGCTGGGGCCGGAGCCGCTGGCGAAATTGCGAGATCAGGAGCACGTCGCGCGCAGCATCGGTCCGGATATCCTGCTTTACGGCAAAGGGCATCGCGCGAGTCTTGACGCCGTGATGGTGTTCCTTGAGAGCACGCTAGGCTGGCGGTGGTATTCGTTTCTCGAAAAGCCCGTTGTTCCAAAGCGGGCCAAGTTGATACTGAAGCCGTTTTCCAAGAAACGCGGTTTCGATTTCGAGTCGCGTCAGTTAGCGTTGCGATTCGGTGCCCACTTCTACTTGCAGCACGGCGTCAACATGGGGCTCGAAACCAAGTTGTTGCAGCGGCGGCAGCCGGTGCCCGGGTATCTCCAGTCGTGGCTTCCGAACGAGAAATTCGTTCATACCTCGTTTTCCTATATCCCGCCTAAGCCGACCGGAAAGTACGCGAATGGATTTCACTGGGTCGAGAATCGCAACTACTTCGAGACGAATCCGGAATTCTTTTCCGTTGGCGCGTCAGGAAAGCGAGTTGCGAATCTGCAACTCTGCTACAGCCATCGTGGATTGCGGGATGAGCTGACGCGTCAGGTACGGCGGCAGATTAAACTCTCCGGACCGCGGCAACTCATCATGCTCGACGCTGCGGATCGGCCGGGACGCTTCTGCCACTGCGACGGTTGCACTGCGCTCGAGAAACGTTATCAGACTCCCGGGGGACCGCTATTCGACTATCTCATTGAACTGTGCAACGTGTTGAAACGCGAACACGCAGAAACGCGGGTGAAGACGCTGGCTTATCGCCGCAGCCAGACGCAGTTCCCGCCGCGCTTGCCCAAGGGGGAGAGACTGCCCGAGAACCTTGTCATCGAATTTGCGCCCATCGAGGACTGCTACTTCGCCGACTGGACGCATCCTGATCCGGCGATCCAAGAAACGTTTCAGCATCTGAAGGACTGGGCGGCGATTACCGCTCCGGGAAATTTGAGGGCGTGGATGTATCCCAATCCGTGGGGCACGGGGCACGAGATGCCTGTCGGCAATGTCGAGCGGGTTATCACCAACATGCGACTGATGCACAAAGCCGGGGTACGCGGCATTTTCCTCGATCATCACGGCGTCAACTCCCGCAGTGGTTGGAGCGAACTGCAGGCGTTTCTGGTCCTGAAACTCTCACAGGACATCGAAGCGGACACCGATGCACTGATCGCAGAGTTCACCGATCACGCCTTTGGCCCGGCCGCTTTGCAGATGCGGCAATATCTTGCGGAACTGGAAGCGGCCCGCAAGGTGATGACGACCCTGCCGACACGCGTGGGCTACAAGTCACGCAATCTCGACGATGGCACCTTTCCCTACCTGACGCCTGCGAACCTTCACCGCTGGCAACAGTGGTTCGAGAAGATGGAATCCGCCACAGCAAATTTGCCCCGCGAGTTTGCTAACGTCCGTTCCCAGCGTCGCGAGCTGGACATCGCCACGCTCTGGAAATGGTTCGACCTACAAACCGTTTGCCCTGGCGTTTATACCGATCATCGGAGAGTTGCCGAGCGAGTCCTCGCCGCGAACAAAGCGAAAACACCCTCGGGAGTCGTTCCCGTCTGGACACTCGGTGAGGCACTCGTCACGCGATTTGTGACCTTGATTGATGCGGGAGGTGAGAAGCCGTTGCCTGCGGAGTTCGAAAGTATCGACCGAGACCGCATCCGCACCTTCCTGCCCAGAAACAATGCCCGAGGTGAGAAGAACCGCAGCGTCGAAGACCCTGAAGCCGCCTTCGGCACTGCTACCGTGGTGGACCAGCCACAGGTACCCTTTCGCTGCGGATTCAGCGAGTGGAAGTCCCGCGTGCCGAGCGTTGTCACCCACGGCCTGCGTCTCGAAATCCAGCGTGACCAGATAACGCCTACACAGTATCGCCTCTATCCGCTCGGCGAGATTGACCTGACCACGGACGACAGCCTGATTTGGTTCGGCCGCAGCTGGGCAACGAATCTGGAAATCGGCTCGCAGCTATTTTTCCCTGGTGAGGCGAACCGTTGGAAGGCATGGATTTCCCTCAAGTTCGCCGGCACCAGTTATGGCGGAAAGGGTGAAGATCAGGTCCTTTGCGACCGAGTAATTCTAGTTCGAACAAGAAATTGAAACGAATGATGCCGCTCAGCCGAACCGGAGCACTCAGGAGAGGAGAACGAGACACGCGGCCCAGCAGCATGGCGCAGCAGCGTTGTTCAGCAGCGTTGTTCAGCAGCGTTGTTCAGCAGCATGGCAATTAAAAAATTGCAAAGATGATGGGTGACCAGCACCCACCATCAGCTACAACCGACCCAAGACGGACTAATTGTTGAGGTTACCAGTTGCCCAGAGGATGCCGCGCGAGACAAAGTCCAAATAACGTTCGTCGGCGACGGTTTCATTTTGGTGGCCAAGCGACGTGCTGAAAATGCGAGTTTTCTTTGGCCCGTATTCATTCGTCCAAGCAACCACGGCGCTTGCCTTGCGTGGCTTGGCGTCAGGATTCTTCTTGAGCTCCTTCTTGTTGGGCTGTGTCACTTGGTCACCCTTGACCAACACGGAGGCGCCGCTGTAAACGCGTACGTTGTTGTACAGCTCTTCATTGATGGTCTTCCAGTTTTTGAGTCCCTTGGTGATCGGGTGTTCTTTGTCATCGAAGATCACATCAATGGGGGTCTTGGGTCCATGGCCAGTCGATTGAACACCCAGCATCTCGTACCACGCTGCATTGTCTGCATCGTCTGCGACGGGAGCGCGGAAATTGCCGAAGCGATAACTGTGCATGGCACAGTGCAGATTAACGGCGGGCGTTCCATTGCGATGGGCATTAAGGATGCGGTCGATGTATGGCTTGTCAGTCACGTTCGCGGAACACTCGTCATGGATCACGACGTCATAGCCTTTGGCCCAATCGTCAGATTCGTAAATTTTGAAGGTCGCCTTGGTGCTGGTGTCTGAGCTTAGTACGACGGTTACTTCGGAGTTAATGCGTTTCTCGAGTCCCTCTTTCAGCAGCTTTGTTTGTGCGGGGTAATCGTGACAACATCCACCAGCGACTAGCAGGATTTTCAATTTTTTGTCGCCGTCGTCCGCAGCATTGACGCAAGGCACAAGACTGATTGCGATGATGCCAACCAGGCACCAGGCTACCGATCGCAATGTGATGGAAATTGGGGATTGCAATGAGGGCATCAGGTATCTCTGTGGGAATGCAGGTGTAGGGGCAGGATTGGGATCAGACAGTTTAAACCAGTGTGGTTTTGTTGTCGTGCCACGGGGGCCTCGTTCTGTTCATTATTATCAGACTTCGTCTGTCGTGCCGGTATTTATTGGATGAAGATTTGGCCGCCGTCCGTGCTGTTGCAATGGTCTTCCCTCCAGTGGACTGTTGTCGCGGCATCCCATCTCGGGCAATTCGTCCATTTGTTTCGTACCCGTCAGGTTAAAATCAATTTTATCCGCTACATTCTGAGCTTCGAGAGGCAGCAATTGTTCGAGTTTCCGGGAAAAGAAATCGCATGAAATTACTGAGCCCAATCTTGGTGCCATTCACTCTGCTCGCCTTTTGTGGCATTGCCACAACAGGCAATGCTGCAGAGCCACGCGGTTTTGTTGGCAGTAGCAGGGCAACCTTGGGAACGCTGTCTAATTTGACAGCTTCGGCACGCCTTGGAGATTTCGATGGTGATGGCGATCTTGATGTCGCCGTCGCGAACGGTCGGCATTGGCCTCAGCAAAACTTTTTGTTCCTCAATCAGTTGCGAGGTCGATTCAATGTGCAGCGACGACTAGGCACTGATTGGCGAACTACCTACGCCACCGAAGTTGCAGATTTGGATGGAGACGGCGATTTGGATATCGCAGTGGGGAACGATATGGCACCCAGTCAGGTGATGTTGAATGATGGCACAGGACGCTTCATTCACGGAGCCACTTTTGGTGGGCTGAGCAGTATTCGCAGCTTAACGCTTGCTGATTTAGACGGCGACAAGGATGTGGATATTCTTGCGACCAGTCGCGGAAGACCGAATCGTATTTTTCTCAATGATGGCAGCGCAGGGTTTGGAGTTGAAAAGACATTTGGCGGGCCCAGTGATTCAACCATCAGTGTGGCTGTCGCGGATCTTAATCAGGATGGGCACAGCGATTTGGTGCTGGCGAATCGGGACGGGCAACAGAGTTATGTGTTGCTGAACGACGGGCAGTTAGGTTTTGAAACGAAGGTTTTCTTCGGCGGAAAACGTGATGAAACGCGGGCAGTCGCGGTCGGCGATGTCAATGGAGACGGAGTTTTGGATCTGGTCGCTGGCAACATCGGGCAACCCAATGCACTTTATATCGGAGACGGTTCAGGGGGATTTGAAACGGGAGTCCAGTTTGGTCGTATGGATG
>Ga0315320_10001664_pt1 | contig 18425 bp, 10 predicted proteins | sample M140m21515metaG_FD_203458 | JGI IMG/M metagenome (GOLD analysis project Ga0315320, IMG submission 203458) | Ammonia-oxidizing marine archaeal communities from Monterey Bay, California, United States - M1 40m 21515 | ecosystem: Environmental > Aquatic > Marine > Coastal | place: USA: California... | reverse complement strand
GAGCCATTTAGTTTTTGATTTTTGTCCTCATAGAAACTTTAGTTGAATTAACTATAGATCTACTAGGTCTTGTGTTTTGTATATTTATATTAGGGTTTTCTCTTGGAGTGATTTTAGAATTAAAATTACCAGGGTTTTCTCTTGGAATAAATTTATTTCTATTGTTCCATGTTCTATCTTGTCTATTATTATTATTTATTTTTACTTCGTTTCTTAGTCTATTAGCCACTATGGTAACTTTATCTTCTCTTACTTTTTTAGCAACACCTCTTCTTCCTTTCATTACAGCTATATTACGAGGCTGTTCGTACATGTAATATCTTGGCATTGAGTAATAGTGGTTAAAATAAGGGTAACCAAAAGCCCAGTCATACCAGAAATTATGTCTATTCCAATACATTTCAAATGAATTAAATGGATTCCAGAACCTAGCAAACGATGCAGACGAATAGAACGAAAACGGTTGACTAGATGCAAACTTAGCATAGTTCCATCTAAACGTAAAACTATTTCTCATCTTCCAATTTAATCTCGTATAAGATAATGTATCTATCTTAACGGTAGAAGGAACATCTAACCAAGGGCCTGATAAAGGTGGAGGCGGTGTTCTTTGTATTCCGCAACTAGCTACAGTGGCAGCTAGAACAATAAGGACAATTTTCCATAGTTTCATTATTTAATTTTTTCACAATCGTTTACAGTCTCTCCAGTTCCACTAGGTGATTTCTTTGTACCTACTTTTCTGTAACCTTTCCAGCAGCTAGAGTTTTTAGAGTTCGCTCCTTTAAACGCAGGTCCTTTTGATCCGCAGTACTTTTTTAATAATGGTGATTTTAACATAATTATCTTTTTTTAGTTCTTGATTTAGTTCTTGATGAAGATCTTGACCTTGATCTTGTTCTTGCTTTAGTTTTCTTTTTCTTTTTAGGTTTATCTTTTTGCCACTCTAACTCCCATTTAGCCCAACCTAAAGCATTTGCAACTCTAATCCACTCTTCGTTTTCAGCATCAGACGCGTCTTTTAAGTTTTGTAGCTTTCTTATACCTCTATCAAGCGGTACATTGGTAGCAGCACTTACAACTTGACCAGCAGCTAAATAAGCTGGATTATCTAATGAAAAACCTTTTTCCATTATTTCTTTTTTATTCCAGTCCCACGTTCTACCTGCAGATTTTAATTTACCTATTTTAGAGGATATAGGAGGTGAAATATCTAACAACTCTATAGCTGCATCTTGAGCTTCTTTGCCTTCAGCTAATTTCATTATTGCATTTTTCAGTGTAGATATAGCTGCACCATGAAAACCAAGTCCTCTTAATAATGAGTCAGCCATACCATTTACAATGCCTGTGTATTTTTTGTTTTTCTTTTCCTCATCAGGTTCTTCGTCTCCAAATGCCATAGCAAATAAAGCCTGTTGTAAAGCATTGAATATTACATTTTGTATTGCTCCGTAGTACAATATCTTAGATATATTAGTTTTATCGTCCCCTCGGCGATTCTTAAGATCACTAGCGGCTTTTTGCATTAATCTAGCATATTGAGCTGGGGTATTAGCAAAAGCCAATATAACACGTCCCATTGGTCCAGCTTGTTGAGCACTAATTCTATCAGGTCTACTTGACTGTTGCGACTCCTCTGCTATTTCTCTAAAATCTTGAAATGCTTGAGCTTCAGCTTCTTTTTGTGACATGCCATCTTTAACTAAAGACTTAAGTCTGTTTCTATAAAATGTAGCACCACCTGATGCAATAGCAAAACTATCTGCTATTTGTGTAGGTAAAAAACCTAACTTAAGTAGTTTACTTATAAAAGCTTTAGCTTTGTTTTTTGATTCAGCAGCAATTTCTGCAATATCAGCTTCATTAACATTTATTTTTAAACCATTACGTCTTTCAACTAAGTAATCAGAGTTCATTAGTTTAATTACATCACTCCAGTACTGTGGTTGATTACCAAATGCAGCAGCTGCTTTTAACGGGTTATTGTCAGACCAGTTTACAAAGTTAACAGCTGATATAGTTTGTAGCACAGCTGATCTCATGTTAAAAAACATAATAGCTCCAATCGAGCCGTTAAGCCAATCAACAAATCTACCGGTAAGACTATCACCCATTGCTCCTCTGTTGCTACCGCTTTTCATACGACCTAGTATATTTTCTAAAGCTTCTCTATAGCTTTTTCCATAAGCAGCCTCAAGTTTGTTTAAATTAGTTTCGTTAAAAACTTCATTAACATTACCTTGCCATTGTTTTAGATATTTAGCCCTTACAACAGTATTTAAACCTGAAAGTAAATCTGTAGTAATAGTTCCAGCTAACCAACCGTCTTGTGGTTTAGGATAACCATTATCTTTGTTTATAGCTATAAGCTCATTAGCAAATGTAACTAAGTTTTTATCTGCAACAACATAGTCTTCTAGTATTTTTTGATCAGCTTTAGATAAACCTGGTATAGCCATACCTTGTTGTATCCACGTGTAAACCCTGACAGCGTTACCTACAGTGTAAGGCTCACCAGTTATCTTTTTGTTTAAATCTTTAGGACTAACACCTAATAGCTTTTTTAAAGCTTTAAAATCGTTAGCTAAAGCAACTCTAGCATTTGATATATCTATGTTAGCTCTAGCAAATGGATCTAAAAAGTTTTCTTTTATCCAAGCTATAGTTTCATCACCTTTCTTGCCTTTACCAGCAAAATATCTAGTTAAGCCTACAAAATCTTGAGCAGATGGCGGTATACCAAGTAAATTGAATTTACCTTTATCTGCGCCTACGGCTCTAGCTTTAGTTTGGCCATATCTTTTTTCTGTACCAATACCCGTAGCTCTTTCTATTATATCATTAAAATCTTTATTAAGATCTTGAGTTTTACTAAAAGCAACTCTAGCGTCTGAAGCTTCTTTATCAAGTTTTTCCATTTCATCTAAAACTTGATCATTAGTTGTATTTTTATCAAACTTTTTATCTATAACAGGTGGTAATATTTTTTCATTATAAACTTTAGCTTGTTTTCTAGATTTAGAAAAAGCTGGTGTTGAAAAATTACCAGATGAATTTATTTGAAGCTGATCAGTAAAAGTTCTTCCATTAGTGAATTTTAAAGAAATAGGGTTTATTCCGCCATCAAACTTAGCAACTTCACTGTTGAAATATCTTTGCCACCAAGAATTTTCACCTAGCTTCCAGCCTTTAGGCATACCAATTCCAAGTTTAGCTTTAGCTAATTTAGCATTATCTGCTTTGTCTAACGCGATCAACTTGTAATTATCCATTACGGCGTTATAAGCAGGTTTAAAATTGCCTTTACTTAAAGCAACGTCTAATAAATATAAGTAAGCAGCGGTAGCAGGCATAGCATGCTCATATTCATATAGTGTTCTTTTACCTTTGGAATTAACTTTTCCAACCGGTTTTGTAGAATACCCTACGAAAGCAGCACCTTGTTTGTGCCAGTGCTTAGTATCGTTCGCTGTTATTCTTAAATATGTAGCTATTCCTGTAGCTGCATTTTTATTTTTTGAAATAGATTCATTTATTCTTTTCCATAAAGTTTCATGAATCAATCTAACTTTAGTATTAAATTTATCAATGTTTTCATTTTTAATATTTTTTTCTATAGTAGCTGGATTTTTAAACAAAGTAGCATATGAAGAAACTTTAAAATCAATAGGATTACCTCTATTATCTAGTATTGGTTTACCAAAAGCACTATTAGGAACGTAGTTTGGATTATCTTTACCATTAATTTTAGGTTTATTTAAAGATTTAAATTTATTTACAACTTTTTCCCATAAAGGATCTTTTGATGTTTTAAAACCAAATATTTTACTACTGCTTGTAAATGCAGTTCCTCCACTAGGACCAAAAAACGCTTCTCTTGGTAGTAATGGAAAAACATCTTCAATTATTTTATTAACATAAGCATCTATATCTTTTTCACTTTTAATAACTAAAGTGTTTTGTAATTTATAAAACTTCAATAGCCCATCAACTTTAACTCTTCCTTGAGCAGCTTCAACTGCAAAATCAATATTATCTATTGCGTCTTGAGCTATTTTACTAAAAGCAAAATCTGTAGGTCTATCTATTGCTTTACTAACTTTTTCTTTAGTTTGTGTTTTATCTACAAATTCTCTTTTTTCTTTTACATCAGGTCTTTGTATGGTTTGCATAGTAGCATCTGTTGCAAACTCTTGAGCTAAAGCCTCTGCTAAAGCATCTTTTCTAGTACCTTTAGTTGATGTACCTACGTCTCTACCTAAAAAGTATTTTATAAATTCTGCTTTAGTAATATCTTTTTTCTTAAATATTTTTTTACCTTCTTTAGTTTGTTCTCTTTTACCAGTGTCTTCAGCAAAGGGTCTAAATCTTTTATTTATAACGTCTTGAGGTAATGCTTCTATTATAGCTTCAAAGTTGTCTCTTAAAAATGTTTCATAAGCTGCTCTTGATCCTAAAACGTCTTTAGCTATAGTTGTTTTAAGCTCTGTTCTAAAAGCTTTTAACAATGCTTGTTTAAACTGTTTAGAATCTGCAGGAGGTAACTTAGTACCAAATGTTTTAACAACAGCATCAACTACTTTTTTACTAGTAGCATCGGTTAATTTAATTTTTTTCCTTAAACTTTCTTTTGCTTTAGTAGGTTTTTCTGCAACTTTTTCAGTTATTTCCTCTGTTGTTGTGTCTAATGTTTCTGGGGTTGTTCTATCATCTATTTCTCTATTGAATAAATCTCCTTCTTGACCTAATCTTTTTAATATATTGCCTAGTCTTCCACCACCAAACTTACCCCCACCAAATAAACCTTCTCTTAAATATGCGCCATATTCTCCTTTACTAGGATCATATGTTCGATTTAAATAAACCAAAACCTCTTCTTGAACACCAGATTTAAATTCTTCTTTTGTTATACCTAATCCACTTTTGAACTTAGAGTTAACAAAATCATTAACAATACCTTCGTTGTTTAAAGCTAAATCGTTTTTAATATCTACAGCTTCTTGTGTTGTAGCTGTTTTTAATTGCTCAGATAATCTTTTGTTTTCGGCAACAATAGCTTTTGAAGAAGCAACCGGCGCTTTAACATCAATTTTACCACCCATTACATCAACAACTTTTTGAGATAACTTACCTGTTTTTATACTTGTTTGGTAGGCTCTTAAAAAATCTTTTAAATCATCTTTTTTAACAAAGTTAACGTTTACACCTACAGCACTTAAAATATCTTGTACTAAAAGTTTTACCTTTTCAAACATACCTGGTTGATCAATCAAACCAGCTTCGTATATTTGAGTCAAATACTCATCAGGTCTTACATCTAAATAGTTTTTACCGTCTTTAGTTTTAAGAGTTTTATAACCTCCATCTTCAATTCTTTGATCTAAAACTTTTATTTGCTCTTCTGATAAATTATTTTTATACCATTTTTCTATAATAGATCTACTTAGTTTCCCGTTTTTTATAGAATTATACAATATACCGTGTAGCAACTCGTGAGAAGCTGTTTTAACATTTGTGCTTTTACCTATTAAGTCTTCGTTTAAAAATATTTTATCACCTTCTATAAAACCTAAGTCTTCTTTAACATCGTATCCTTTTTCTTTTATTTGCTCTGGTGTTAATTTATTAACACTAAAACCTAACTGTTCACCGATTTTAGTAGCGCTAGCGGTATCTTGCGCACTGTCTTGATCAGCTTTAATTCTACCTTTTTCAATTAAAGATATTACAGCTAACTCTGTGTTTATATCTTTTATTTGTTCTTTTTGAGGCTCAACTAAACTTTCATCTAAACCAGCTATCTCATTAGTAAGTTTATCTCTTTTTAAAATTAAATCAAAAGCTTTTTGTTTACTTTCTTCGCTGTAATTTTTAGGTATTTTAATACCTGTGTTTCTACTATTACTAAGGTTTTGTAGTTCTTCTTTATATTCTTCTTGCGTTAATTCTCCTTTTTCAAATTTAATTTTTAGATTTTCTTCAGCAGCTTTAAAAAAACTATTAACCTGTTTTAACATGCTGCCTTTTAAATCAAATTTAGTAGCAACATCTCTAGCGGCGTTTCTTAGTTCTAAAGTGGTTTGATTTATTGTGGCTCCACTAAAAGGTAATAATCCACCAACCCAACCACCTGCTTCTGCAGCTTCTAGTATTTCTTCTCCATTTAAAAATTGTGTATACCCCAAATTTAAATCTGTTTCTAATTGTAACTGGGATCCAACAGCTAGTTGTGACAAACCAGTTTGTGCACCTTCAGTTAAATATTCTGCACCAGCTCCTTTAGCAAATGTTTTTAACTTAGGAAGAGATTTTGTTGCAAAATCTACTATGCCATCTTTGTATATTGATGAAGACATGTTTTTTACATTTCCAAAACCTATACTTTTAGAAAAATTTTTCATAACTTTGGTTGCACCAACTCTTTCTAAAGCTGTTTGTAAACCCGCAAAAGCAGCGGCCTCAGCTCTATTAGCATATTTTCCATCACTTATAGCTTTAGCTATATTTTGTTCAGTAGGTTTAATGCCTTCAGCTAAAAGACCTTCTGTTATTGCTTCATAATAATTACCACCATACTCTTGACCAAATATAGAAACTAAACCTAAACTTGCCAAAGCGGGATTACCTGTTATAGCACCAGCTCCTGCGGCTGCAATTTGAGGTATAGCTTCACCCAAAACTCTAACAACGTCATCAAACTGCGTACCGTCTTTTAAATTAGATTTTTCAAACAAACCTAAATAACCTTCAGTTTCAGAAATAGCTTTAACATTGTTAACTATAGATCGTTGAGCTTTTTCTTTTCTAGTTTCATAGTATTTTTTTAAGCCGTCATATTTTTCTTGACTAATTTTTCCAGCATCTAATCTTTTTTTATAGTCTTGTAATTTTTTATCATATTTTATTATATTACCATGAAATTGGCTTGTTACAGATTTTCTATAACCAACTCCCATTTGTCTAAGACCTTTATACATAGCCTCACCAAAGTCTAAAACACTAGAATCTTCATCAAAATCAAAAGCAGAAAGTATAAAATCTTTAGATCTGCCATATTCTGTGTTTTTTTCAGACATAGCCACATTTCCTACCTCTTCTAATTGATCTGAAATCTCTTGAACAACAGGAGAATCTTCTATATACTGTACAACATTAGTGTTAAACCATTGTTTATAGTCTTCATTAGCTTTTTTTACACCATTTTGCGTTGTTAAATCATATTTATTACTTAAAGTTTTTTGATAAGCCTCTGCTTCTTTTGTTAAAATAGACATTCTAGCGCCTAACATAATTTTTACAACGGGATCATCATTTAAAGCTTGAACTCTTGCATCTTCCATTGCTTTATTAAACTGCTCCGGTTTATCATATAAATCAAAATCTGATGGCAAATAAGAGTTAAAATTTTCTACAGCTTCTTTTGTGGGTTCAATATCAAAAGAATCTGTTTGTTTATTGTATTTTTTATCTACATACTTAGGTTTAGGTATTAATTTTTCAATTAACTCTATACGTTCTTTTGGATTTTTATCTACTAACATTTCAGCAAACCTACCCTTACCATTAAAAGCATCGATGTAATCTTTTCTATAATCTGTAATTTGCGTGTTTAAATCTCTAGGATCACCAAATTCTAATTCACCGCCTGTAGGTATTTCTCTTGGTATATCATCTATAGATATACCTTGTAGCTCATCACCTATTTGAGTTGGTACTTCTGGTAAATCCGATGAACCAGGATCCGAAGGTAATTCCATATCGGATGCTATTTCTTCTCCTGCAGTCGCATCCAGCTCTACAGGTGTTGTCTTTACTTTTTTATACTCTGCTTTTTTAGCATCAAGTTGTATTTGAATTTCTTCATTAGAAAGCCCTTGACTTTTTAATTCTTTAGCTAAAGCTTTTAATTCAGCTATAAATTGTTCTTTTTCCATAATTTAATTTAAATTAGTCTATAGTAAAATCTAAACCTTCAAAACTTTCTTCTTCCCTAGCAGGTTTAAAACTTTTACCTGTTTCTAAATACCTCAATTGAGCTTTTATTTCTTTTATGGTTGAATTGTCGTAAATAGTAATTTGTCTATCTTGACCCTCCACCGTTTTACTTACGGTTCTAGACTCTCTTCCACCTACAGTTTCTGCTTTTTTAACTAAAAAGTTTCCTGGTGGCTTAGCAAGTTCCATTTCTAATTCATTAAAATTAATTAAGGTTTTATCTTTTGCACTACCTTCTACTTTTGGTCCAGGAATAAATATATTTTCAAAATCAATTTCATTTATATATGAAGTATCAGGTATAACTTTATTAGAACTATTACCTTGTGACTCTTTAGTGGTTTGTATAGGCATGTTGTTTTGAACATAATCAACCTCTCTTTTTGTAAGTTTATCAACCATCGAATCAAAAGACTCTTTAGTTATAGGTATATTTTGACCATTTAAAACAAAACTACCACTATCATCTAGATTTTCACCAGGTTCTAAAACATTTTTATACAAAGAATTAGCGCTTTTAACACCTTGAGCAGGTCCATCGCCAGCTGTTAATAATCCAACAACTTCAGCTTCAATTTCTTTTCTTACAACACTTTTTCCAAGATCATTAAATGTAAACTGTGTTATTATATTACCATTATCTAATTTTGTTTCAGTTACTTTTTCATCATAATATTTAGCAGGTACTTGATTTTTTGCGTTATAAACACCTATATTTTGTAATGTACTAGGTAGTTTTTCGCCAGTTTTACTTTTACCATTAGATTTTCTTAAGTTAACTTCTGGTATAATAGGCAGTTCACTTGACTGGTTACCTTTTAAGCTAACTTTATAAACTCCATCTTTAACACCTGGACCTGTATAAAGATCTTCATTATTTTCATCTTTACCAGATAAAACTAAAACAATATCACCACTATCTACATCGAATTCAAAATCTAAGTTTCCAGGATCTGTATTATTAGCCATGTATTGTAGTAAAGTTCCATAATTTGAATCCATGTATTTACTTATACCACCTTCATTACCAGCGTTGTTTTGAACTTTTTTATACATTTCAACATCAGCCATTAAATCGTCCATTTCGCTTCCAAAAGATTTTTTAAAAAACGAATCCATTTTAAATATTTTATTACCTAACTCTTTTGACTTTTCAGCATCATTTTCAAACTCATAAGCTGATTTAGCTAAAGCATATTCATCTATAATATTACCCATACCTTTCCTAAAACTTTCGTTTTCAGAAAAATCTAAAGTTTTTAAAGCATCATTTACATTAGATTGCGTTTCTAATTGATATTTTTTAAACCGTTGTTGTCTTTTTTCGTTTCTTAATTTGTTTTCTTCATCTTCTTTTCTTCGTCTTTCTGTCTCATCTGTAATAAGCTTGGCACCCACTTGTCCAATTTGAGATATGGCCCCGGCGTAATATTTAGCTGACTCAGTGTCGACGTATGTTATTGGATTTTCGTATGCTCCCATATTTATTTATTTTAATCAAACAATTGGATTTGTTACTTTAAATATTTCTGTTAACTCATCTCTTGAGTATGTTGGCGTAGGAGTATTTATGCCGCTGCCGGCATTTACTTTCCCAAGCCTCCAACGTAAGCTCCACCAATGTTTCCTAAAGCTCCAAGCATACTACTAGTCATACTAGCGCCAGCTTGTTGAGCAGCTACTTGTTGTTGTTGTGCGCCTGATATTTGAGCTGAAACTCTGTTTAATTGCTGCATTTCTCTATCTTCTTTTGTTCTAAACATAAACTCTTTACCAGCTGCTCCAGCTTGTTGTATTCTTTGTGCTTCACTCATTTGCACACCTTGTATTCTTTGTGCCTCTTGCATTTTTAATTGCTCTAATTGAGATTGACCTTGTGCTTTTAATTTTTCATTTTGTGCTTCTTGAGCTTCAATACTTGCACTAACACCCTTTTTACTTTGTAAAGCAGCTTGTGCTAAAGCAGTTGCACCACCAGCGCCTGCTCCTGTGGCTCTAAGTGTATCCAATGTATTTGCTAAAGCTATATCTGCTTCTTCAACTTGCATTTCAGCGGCTTGAGTAGCAACACCTAAACTAGCGTATGGATTTGAAACCATACCACTTAAATCTGTAGCTAATGATGATATGTCTTTAAAATCTTGATAAGGGTTTGTGATAGCTTGTCTACTGTTTTCAAGCGCTGTAAGTTTACCTTCTAATCTTTTCTTTTCTTTTGCTGCTGCTCTAGCTCTTTTTCTAGCTTTACCTCCACCAAAAAGCCCACCTATTAGTGATACTGCTCCTCCTATAAGGGCGCCTGTTATTGGTTCCATAATTTTTGTTTTATTGTTTAGTACGATGATTCTACAATATCAGATGATACTGCAAATAATTCTTTTTTAGTTGTTGGGTAGTCAGTGTTTATTAATTTAAATTTAACTGTTGACCAAAATCCTTTTATACCAGAAGAGCTAGCACCCCAAAGTATTTCACCACCTGTTGATGTTGAAACATTTATCAAGTTAGCAAAAAATTTATTTTCTTTTCTTTTAAAATTATTAGCAAACATGTCTGACTCTAAGGAGCTTAAATTAGTTTGTAATGTAAATTTACCTACTGGAGAAGCAATGTCACTAGAACTAGCTACCATGCTTTCTAATTGCCACCCGTCAACACCTTCGTAATTTATTGTTTTAAAGTTTTTAACTAATGATGGTTCTTTATTTAAAATAACTGTGACAGTAGAGTCAGCAGCGGTGTTATTATAAAACTTACCGTATTGACCAGAGTTATGTAACCAAATTTTTCCATCATAAAAACTATAGAAATTATTAATTAAACTAGTTAAAAAACTAGGTTTATAAGTAAAAAAACTAGTCCAACCTAAAACACCTTCATCAAAAGATAATGTTTTATATGTTTCATAACTTACAGGATCTGTTGGCAAAGGCCCTACGTTAGAACCCTGTAAAGATAGAACGTAATTTTTATTATGAATATCCCATCCACCAACAATTTTAGTCGCAGAAGCTAATTCATCTCTAAAAAAGTCATGCATACCATATGATGATATTTCTGTAATACCATCTGCAGACAACCTTAAAACACATCCTTTTTTTCTATCTGTAAAATATTTTCTATAACCATATACAGCAAAACTAAATGGATCTGTAGCAATACCGTATTCACCTGCATAAGCTACTATTTGTCCTATTACTAAATTACTAGAAGTTACAGTTCCATTACCCTCTGCTGAGTATATAGCATCTTTATCTATTAAAGCTCTACTAACTTTATCTTCTTGAAATATAATTAAGTTAGTATTTTCTGCGTAAAGCTTTTGTATTGAACCATTTGCTGGGTCTGTAGATCTAGTTATGTCTTCGCCTACAGAAAACTGATTAGTGTTGTTTACACCTGTTCTTGAATTAAATATACCTGAGTATATCAAAGTGTTAAACCTGTGTTGTTGTTTAGTATTTTCTTCATCTAAATAAGCTTTAACACCAAAATCAACTGTTGTGTTGTTGTAACCTCCTCTGATTCTAGACTCTTCTACATACCAATCATCAGCAGCAACCGGCGTATAACTTCCAGGTACATTACCCGTGGCTGTACCCGTAGCGTAAGGCGCTATTGGTTGCGGACTAGCCGTGACAATATCTTTAATTTTTTTAATTAAGAAAGTATTAAAATATTTTACTTCTACTATTGCCATAATTTATTATCACTTAATTTAACATGTACTTACAATATCTACGACACCGTTACTGTTATTAATATCAAAATATCTTCTATTACCAAAACCTGTTTGAGCACAGTTATAAGAATATACTCCTGATGCCGCTAAAGGAGAGCTAGATCCATTTGGTCCTTGTCTTATAACATCACCAACCTGTGGTGTGCCACTATTTGTTGTATTGTTATAATATAAATTAGAACCACAATCTGGATTTTGTTGACCATTGATATGACAAGATGCACTAAATACACTAGGGGGTGATGCATAAAACGGAAAACCTATAGCCGCTGAAACAACGTTAACTTCTTGTGTTGCTGTTTGGTTTAAAGAACCACTAGCTAAGGCAGAACCATTGTAGGCGTCTTCTAATTTTATGGTTAATGTGCATGTGCCAGGATTTGCTCCTGTACCTGTTTTAGTTATAACTCCTGTTGTTTCGTTTATAGAAAAAACACCATTATAAACAGAAGGGCTAACACCTGAAATACTCCATTTTAATTGTTGTAACTTTAAAGTAGAGTTAACAGCTCCATTGTCACCTGTTATTGTTGCTATAGTTCCTTCAAAATTTTGATTAATATTGTTTACAGCTGGCAAAGCAACGCCTCCGTTAATAACAGGTGGAGAGTTTTGTAAACTAACCTGTATGTTTAATGTAGATGACACTACAGGTGTAGCTGGTGCATTATTAGTTATAACCATTGATATAGTGTAGGATCTCACGTTTGGATCATAGTTGAAAACAAAAGCATCACCAACTTTAGCAAAATTATATAAATGTGGATCACCTAAAGTACCAGCACCTGTTTTAGTAATACTAAATTGACTAGAAACATCAGTTCCGTTAATATCAAGAACAGTTATAGTAGAAGACTCTGTGTTAATAAGGTCGTTACCAGATTGATCAACTGGCGACAAATTTGTTAAAAAACTTCCAGTCATAGCCTCTGTAAAAGCACTAGAGCTATAAGTTGACCAACCAACAGCACCTTCATAATCGGATTTTATAGCGTCATTTAATGTAGATATTAAACCTACCGTTGGTGTTTCCCAAAATATATCTAATAAAGAATCTTGAGGTTCTGTTTCATATATAGCTAAATACGGTTGCATATTAGCACTTTGATTACTATCATCTAAAACACCAGGTATAATCGTATAGTTATTTGAAAAAGTAATTCTAGCAATACTAGGATTTGTTGATGTTTGATAAATATTTTGATGCCCTCTAGCGTCTAAATCAGCGTAAGCCATATTTAAATCGTTAGAATTAGTGGCTATTGTTGATGCTGTATCTGTAAGAACACCTGGAAAGTATTGAACATTATTTAAAGAAGAGACTCCAATAAGCTTATTTGTAACTCTTAAAGAAAGCTGTACAGAACTTTTATATTGTTTTTGATCTGGACCTACTTGAGATAAATCTCTAGGAATTTTATTTATATTATCATTTAATAAAACTATATGACCAGTAGAACTATTTTCGTTAATTGGAAAAGGATTTGTTCCACCACCACTATGGGTTGGATAACCTCTTAATATACCAGGTAAGTAAGCATTGTAGTAATCTTGCTCTTGCTGTTTTACAACTATTTTATAAGAGTACCAACCTTTAGAATTGATGCTATATTTATATTTTATATCTGTACCACTAGGTGATTGTTGTAAGTAAATAGAGCTTGCTTGGCCATCGGTTGTAATTATATAATCAGGTGCACTTGAATTGTTTACATTTGTAACTTTTACATAATCTGTAAACTCACCTTCCAAAAAAGAGTTTACTGTTGGTGTTTCAGTTTGACCTGTTGCTAAAGTAAAAGTATATGTATTTCCGTTTATAGTAGGTTGTTTTAAACTATTAGCATTAAAGGTGTTATAACCTGTTCCGGTGTTTGCGTACAAACCAGGTGTTCCAAGTGTATCGTCTTCAGTTACCGTAATAGGTGTTTGTATATCTACCTTTAAAGCATCTCCAAACCAATTATTTAAATCACTTGTTGCAGAGTTAAAAGCATTATATATTGTATCACCGCCATAAACTGTTCCATCGCCAGCTGTTGTAGAAGTTAACTTTATACCAGATAATATAACGTCTGATTGTCTTCCAAATTTATCTGCTAAAATAAAACCAACTTGATAGTTTCTATTTTGCTTAACAGAATGATTAGGGTATTCTACCCAATTATTATAATTGTTAGTTAAAGATTTTGGACCAACACCTACTATATAATCTAAAAATTCAGGAGATGTATATTTATCTTTAAAATTACCATATATAATTCTATTTCCAGCTGTTTCTTGAGCTAAAGCTTTAACAGGAACTTTATCGTAAACTCTAATGGTTTGGTTTGTTGGTAACGTTCTAAAAGGTTTTCTTGATTGATAGTTGTATGTGAAAATGTTACTATTAGTTATAGAAGTCCACTTATCACGACTATCATTTAAAAATGGCTCATTGTAATCTATTGAATCAATTACTTTAACTACAGTTTGATCAGACTCTTTGTAAAGTACATCTATAGATTTTATTTTATAAGTAGCATTATTACCTGGTTGGCAATTACTTAAAACATCTGGAAAAGGAATTAATAAATCTATATTTTGCACTCCATTTTCCATAAATTCTAATATAGTACTTCTATATGCTTCATCTTCATTGTTTTCTAAAAAATAACCTTTTTGTTTAGGTATAAAACATATTTGAGTAAAAGGTGCCATTAAAGAATACTCACCATCATCGAACTCAAATCTATAACTTAATCTAATAAATCTACTTTCTAAATAATCTGGATCTCCTGGCCAATCATCACCTTGATTAAAATCAAATGTAATATTTTCACCAGTCATTGTTGTTGCTAAAAAAGCAATATCACCAGCGTTAACAGTGGTTGGTGCAGCGTTTAAAACAACAGAAGTGTTAGTATTTACAGCTGTAACATAAAAATAATCTTCAGCACCAAAACTAGCGTTATTATATTGTACAGCTAGCATGCCTTTTTGTATACCTGCTGTATCAGCAATAAGTAAAGTGGCTGTTGAAGAATTAGTTGTTGTAGGTGTTACAACTTTTTGTAATAAACCTATAGGTTGGTAAGGATTGTATTTTGCTACAGATATATGATTTTCTTCTGTATAGTAAACACCATTAGCTACTAAGTCTAAATTTATTTTTCTAGGTTGATTTCTATTGTCAGTCCAGAATAAAAGATTTTCTATAACACTAACGCCTGTTATAGGGTTAGATGTTGAAAAATTTAAAAATGAACCAGTAACTAAAAGAACAGGGGCAACATTAGGTGTGTAACTATATATATAATGATTAGTATTATTTGTTAAAAACACAATAATAACATTTCTACTACTTATTGCTTTATAACCTATTATTTCAAACCCACTTAAACCAAAATTACTAACTAAAGTATTACCTAAAACAGTTTCTAAAGCACCTATATCATCAGCTTCAGATTTACCTACAGATATGTTCTGCGCATCTCTATATTCACCGTTAGGTATTAATCTATCGTCCAAGTCTTTATTCATCTTGGATCTTAGAAAACTGTTTTTAATTTCTGCCATGTTAGTTATTTAATCCATTTAGATTTACCTCTCATAACTTGAATAACTTGATCAAGTTTAAGATTAGATAATCTTATTTTAGCATTTCTTAGTTTAGCACTTCTTTCTTGTTTAAATCTTCTTACAATATACTCTTGTATACCAACTGATGTAGAAAGTATAGCATATATAATATGAGCATACAAAGCTTCTTCAGCTAGTTTAGGAATTCTAACATCAAGATCGTAAGCGTTTCCATCAGATATATATTCTAATAAAATCAATTTTCCTGATAGATTACTAGTAAAACTAAAAGTACCTTTTCTTTCATCTATTTTAAACCAACCGTTTTTCTGACTTGTTTGAGGCTCTAAACCATATCTTTGGCCCAATGCACCGTCAGTGTAGTTACGATCTAAAACATTAGCATTATTTAAGTCATTGTTAAAACCTCCACTTATATACCTAGGGTTTGTTTTGTCCCATGTTGCGTTTATTTGAGATGTAACCTCTGTGTTGCTATCAAAACCATCTTGAATAGGCTTACCTTCATCGTCTTGAGTAAAAGTATAATAAGGGCTTTTGTTAAGATTGTCTGTAGGATATATAACGTGTAAAACACCAAGCTCATCTACCCACGAAGCTTTTACGTAATTAACGTAGTCTTGCGGTATAGCTAAACTTAAACTTGGTGGAACACTTAGTTCGGTTGATTTTACGCTTTTTAAAGTATCATAGCTAAACTCTTGTAAACCACGTCTAGCGTGAAATATAACATCAGTTCTTTTTGCACTAGGTATTAATTTACCACCTCCAACGTAGCCAACAAGAAAATTGTTTACCACATCCGTTAGTCTTGTGTATGAATATTCACCGTGGTTTTCTTCAATTGCAGATTTAATTAATTGTATTTTTATATAACTTCCTAAAGTTAAATAAGAATTTACGGTTATAGTATTGTTAGACTCTGTGTAAGGTTCTGCAAGTTTAAATACTAATGATATTTGAGCAGGAGGTATTTGAACAGTTATTGTACATGTAAATGTTGTAGTTGTTAATATTTGTTTTACAGTACCATATGTGGTTGTTCCAGCTGCATTTTGTATTAACATACCTACAGCTATATCTATATTAGCAACATTAATAGTTAAAGTGTTTTCACCTACAGGAACGACAGTTCCATTATTTGTGCCTGTTGTTTTAGTGTTATTAGGCGTTAACTCAGTCCACGTTAAAGCATCTGGACTAGAGTATAAATAAAAATTATTTAAACCATATTGACCACTAGCATTGTCAGAACTTCCAAATATTAAATCTGTATTAAAAGTACTATTAAAGGTTTGACCTGCACCTGCTGAGCTTATATAAAACTGCTGAGCTCCAGCGTAATATTGTCTGTTAGTTTCGGTTATTAAACCACCATTAGGTATAGGCATAGTTTATTATCTTTGTTGATTAACATTTTCTTGAGCAACTTGCTGAGCTGCAACCTGTACTATTTCAGGGCTTTTTACTACAACTCCAGCATACAATAATATTTTTAATATTAACTCGGTTTGTTCAGCTGAATGTAATTCAAAATTAAATGAAGTTGAAGCATTAAAAATGTATTGATTATTTAATCCAGTTGTAAAATTCCATATTGGCGCAATAGGCTTTCTAACATATGCTACTTCAATATCATCTACTATAGTTGTAGGATAAACTGTAAGTTGAGAGTTTTCGTATAAATAAATAGGATTTGTTGTACTAGGAACTGTTAGATCAGATTTTAACAAATGATACAACTCTTCTCTTAAAACTCTTTGTAATTCTTCTGCAACAGGAAAACTACTTGGTTTATATAAAACTTGTCCTAGTTTGTAAAATTGCTTAGGATATATGTTAACAATTAATGTTTGACCAGTTGTTGGTTGTGAAAAGAAATTTATTGTTGTTCCAGATATACTATATAAAGTGTCGGACAATAAAATACCATTAGCAAAAATCTCTACTACTCCATTAGTTATTTGGTCAGCTGTAGCTGTTTGTATAACGTAAGCTGTAGTTGCTCCTGCTGTAGCGGCTGGCAAGGTTGTTGTTGCTATTGAGTTTGCTCCAGAAAATTGTTGTGGTAAATTAAAAACGTTACTGGAAGATATTGACGTAGCGTTTCCAAACTCTTTAAATATTGATAACTTTTCATCAAGACTCACCACTCTATTAGAGTAATCTGCATCAGTTTGTGGTACACGTATTTGTTGATTTAAACTATCGAAATATGTTTCAAATATATCTAACTGAGCTTGCGCACCTGTTTTATTAAACTCAACAGGCGTCATATAACCCCTCTGTTCTTTGTTTAATATTAATAAAACGGTTTGATATACAGTATTTACGTTTATTGCCATTTTCTATTATTTATTAAGAAAAATTAGTGAATACTAGTCTTGATTTAGCTTTTTCTAATTTATCAGTTTTTTCTATTAACAACCTCTGTAGTGTATTTGGGTTTGAGTTTTCTCTATTAGCAAGTATTGCATACACCATACAAGCATACATAGCTTCTTCTGCTAGTTTTGGAATAGCAGCTGATTCATCTGTAGTAAGTGCATTTGATAAATACGTTAGAGTAGCGTTACCATCATCACCATACGTTATTGTTTTAGCTACAAAGTCTATATAAAATTCACCAGTACTAAGAGCAGCTAATGTATCAACTTCTGTAAGTTTTAGTGTTGCACCCGCAGGGTTTCCATCATTTATTGCTGATATTACAGCAACAAAATCTGTTGGTAAAGCAATTTCGTTACCAGCTCCAGCTGTTACAGCTGTAGGTCCTTCTGTAAACTGACTTTTTAATGTTTCATAAGCAAACTCTTGCAAACATCTTCGTGCGTGAAATATTATCTCTGTTCTTTTACTATCCGGTATTATTTTACCTGGCCCAGTATATGATATAATAAAGTTATTTACAATATCATTTACCGATATAAAAGCGTTACTTAAAGGTGTTGTGCTCATTTTTTTTATTTTTGATTATCTACATTTATTTGTTGTTCTTTTCCTGTGGCTAATGATAAAGCTAATTGATCTTTAGTCATTACACCAGCATAGCCTAATATTTTATCAACTAATAAAGGTTGATCTGATTGATGTATTTCAAAAT
>Ga0315320_10001659_pt1 | contig 18457 bp, 12 predicted proteins | sample M140m21515metaG_FD_203458 | JGI IMG/M metagenome (GOLD analysis project Ga0315320, IMG submission 203458) | Ammonia-oxidizing marine archaeal communities from Monterey Bay, California, United States - M1 40m 21515 | ecosystem: Environmental > Aquatic > Marine > Coastal | place: USA: California... | reverse complement strand
AATGGCGGGCGATCCAGGATTTGAACCCGGGTTCTCGGCTTAGGAGGCCAAGGTGATATCCAGACTACACTAATCGCCCGTCTATGCGAGAGCACATGCTTGAAGAAATGTGATGGTCGGTTAAACCCTATATTATTGACAAATTCTTCCGATGGCATCAAGGATATTGACCGCTTCGTACAGCCGTGCCTCCTGCAAAAGAGATGTTACCGACTCCTTATGCGAAGTCAACTTTAGGAGAGGATAAGGCATTTTCAAAGAGGGTTGAAAGAATTGATTCACAGAGAAGGTTTTGGACCTTTGTTTCTACAATCAAATATGCTCCTTCAATTCGATTTTGGTTTTCGATTGCAGCCCCCACATCCGCAGGAGTAATTCTAACTAATTGGGAATATTCGTCTCTAGAATTAGCTATAGTAATATTTTCAATAAATTCTTTACTTCTGATACCTCCAAATATATCGTCCGTATTTGCTAGGATGTCTGCAAGACACCGACTCCAATTGAGAATAGGGGGATTCAAATCTAAGGAAGCTTATCCAGGAGTTGAAAGAATCCTTAATACTCTTCATGAGAGAGTACTCAGAGAAAGAGTCAGAATCTTCTCCTCACTATTGGCTGCTCTGTCCCTATTCGCAGTATGGGAAATAGAAACAGGTTATATTCTAGGTCAAATCTTAATCAGCCTTGCAGTTATTTTGGGTTTTATTTGTTGGTTGAATACATTTTATCTAGAAGGATCCATACCAATGCGATCTCGACGTTTCCCACTCCTTTCATTACATGCTCCTACATTGCACGACAGCATATTGGAAAGAGTGCTAACAGAAGTATTAGTCGCACACTTAGATCCTGAAACAGCTGGAAGTTGGGACGATTGGTCCACTGAATTGTCTACTAAAGTAAGAGAAGGCCATGAGCCAGCAGCAGCTTTAGAGCATATGTTAGCGGCATTACATCTGAATGCCAGAGGGCTATTATCGAATAAAGAAATGATGTATTCAATCAAAGAAGTTTACAAAATTTCTGCAATGGATTTTTTAACTGACTCAGAAATTAAGATTAATATCAGCACTATTCAAGGATTACTAGCACACACCAGAGCGTGGCAACCAGGGCTATTCAGGCTGATAGATAGACTACATGATGCATCAAAGAACGGGGAATTAAAGTTGAGTGAAAATAATTGGAGAATGGATCTGGATCTCCCCCCTAGATCTTCAGATGGGCAATCTGATCTTTTTGTAATGGTTCATAATGGTAGTAAATTAGACATGACAATAGAAGTTGAGATTGTTACAGCCCATGGAGAACCAGAAGTACAGACACTGAGAGTTCCTTGTAGGAAGACAGAGACCAAACAAATAGTCACTCTTGATGGGCTATTAGATGCAGCATTGGTGTTGTGGATAGGCGTTGCATGGCCTAGTACTGTATCTGGTCCACACCCTGTACAGGTAACAATAAATGGTGAAGAGGGGATCACTCTTTCATCCACAATCGTACACACAACTCTCACATCTAGTTTACACCCCGAAAGCGCGGGAGTTAGGATGACTGATGCTGCAGAAGCAGTTAGAAAGTTGGCTCTTTCGGTATCCGAATAATAGAAAATAAGACACCTCACAATGCGTCATCTTCTTGAGAAGGAATCTTCTCGAAGAGCCCGAGAGAACATGGAATCTTGGGATGTTGTAATTATCGGCAGCGGTCCAGCGGCGCTTCAAGCGGCGATAGCATCATCCGACGCGGGGACAAAACCAATCATAATTGATAGTAGAAGTATAGGAGCGGGGTCGGGCTTATCCCCTGTTAGTGGATTTGCTGTTTCTTTTGATGAAGTAGACTCTACTGCACACCGTGACGATACAATCTCAGCGGGCGGTGAAGGTACGAATAAGTCGGCCGCAGCAAGAGTTTGTGGCGAAGCAATGAATGTTTTAAGCAAATTGGAAAATTGGGGATTGGTTTTGCAGAGAAGAGACGGGGGGCTCCCTTTCGCAGCAACTTGTCAAGGCCATAGTAGACCTCGTCTTGTCGGATGTGGAGATTCCACAACGCGTGAAATCACAAGGATTCTTGAAGAACAAGTAATCAAAAGAGGAATAGTTAGGAGGACCGACTTACAAGCACTTTCATTAGTAATGGACAGTAAACAAGTACGTGGAATAACGGCTTTAAACATCCAATCAGGAGAAGTATTTGGCGTACAAGCCAAGTCGGTTATCCTTGCAACGGATGGTTACCAAGGTCTTTGGGGTAATATTTCGGAGGGACCGGGCACAGGAGTTTCATTAGCAGCATCCGCAGGAATAAAACTTGAGGGAATGTCCAATATTTCGAAGCATCATTTAACAATAAAAGGTACAGGTTTACATTTACCTGTAGATGTATTAAGTGTTGGTGGCAGGTATAGGAAAGATTCTGGAGAGGATTTAGAAATCGGAGAAGAACAAATTGAAGAGAACTGCGTTCTTGATTTAAGAAACTTAAAATCTGATGCTAAAGTTTGGTATGCTCAAACTATCCGAAGAATCGAAGAGAGAACCGGTTTGAATGTGAATTCCGAAGTAATCCCAGTAAATTCGTCAGTAGCTTTCACTCTTGGAGGGGCGCCAATTGATGAAAATGGAAGAGTAACATTCAATTCACGAAAAATGTGGTATACTGGACTTTATGCTGCTGGGAGATCGGCTAACACTGGGATGCATGGAGACGGATACCTCCATGGAAACTTACAACTCGAAGATTTGGTTACAGGCGAAGCAGCCGGAGCCCATGCTGGCAAGTGGTCACAAACTACCAATTTTGCAGGCAGTAATAAGATTGAAAAAGAATTGTCCAAGATTTCAAAAAATATAGAAAATTATTTTTCAAATGAAGGCCAATCAGTCGGGGAGTTCTCTTCTAAAGTTGCAAATCTAGGAAAGAATATTCACAATAATAGTGAAATGAATATTTCCAATGCCAAGGCGTTACAAGAAGCAAAAATTTCCTTAACAGATAAATCTAGAGTAATGAATACTGAACTTGTTAACGCTATACAGATTAAATCAATGGTGCCCATTATTGAGGCAATATCTAAATCAGGTTAATGATACAATGAGCGGAAATGGTAATACTATTTTCAGTTTAATATTATCAGGTGAAGTCCCTTCTCATAAAGTCTATGAAGATGAATTCGTATATGCTTTTTTAGATATTAATCCCCTTTCACGCGGACATACCCTGGTAATCCCGAAAGTAGAATGTCCTACAATGGATCTCCTTTCAGAAATCGCCGCATCAGCATTGGGCATGGCCTTACCCAAGATTTGTAGAGCGATAATGAAAATCACCGGGGCAGAAAATTATAATATTATTCAAAATAATGGTGAAAAAGCAGGGCAGACAGTCCCTCATCTCCATTTTCACATAATTCCTAGATACCCAGAATCTACTCATTCCTTCGTTTGGAACCCAAGTCCAATAGATCATTCTGATGCATCTAAACTATCAAAAGCAATTTTTCATGAATTAGGATAAATTTTCTATTTAACATTGTTATTTGACCGATGTATTCTCAACCTTTAACCAAGTCGCAGCGCTGTGCAAGATTCCGATAGCGCACCCGAAATTACGCCAGAACTATCCGCAGCAGCGCATAAAATCAATGTCAAAAAATTAGAAAAAGCTCCTTATGATCACACTGGAAAACACCCAGGAAACACATCTTTTAGTTATCTATTAAGATTGATGATAAATGTAGGGAAATCTGTAATATTCCGTAATTTTGAGTCTGATATAATACCTCCTAATAACGGAGGTAGAATTTCTATAGCGACCCATATTAATGGGTTAGTTGATCCAAGTTTAATGATATTAACACAGAAGAAGAGAATTATTTCTTTAGGGCGTCATGATCTCATAACTGGACCAATAATCGGCTGGTGGTCTCGGAGAAACGGGGCCCAGCCAGTACTGAGAAAAGCAGAAGTCGAGGCCGGAGTCACTGATGGTAATTTTGCTAGGAAGATAAATGATAGAAGTATGCTAACAATTGCTAATTGTTTGGCTGGAGGCCATGGAGCGGTTATTATGCCGGAGGGAAAGTCTCATCAGGATTCTAAATTACATGCTTTGAGAACCGGAGCAGCAAGAGCGGCTTTAGCTTCTGCTGCTATTGCGAAAAAAAGAGGCAAACCGGCTCCCGTAATACAACCAACAGGCCTCCATTGGGAAAGGCATTATTGGTTTAGAACCAAAAGTTATGTTGAATACACAGATCCTATAGAGATAAAACTAGTATATGATGATGATAAAATATCTAGATTAGAACAAGGAGAATGGATAGAGCCGCCTGTATCGGCAGTCAATGAATTGAAACAGGAAATGTACCAGAAACTTTCACCTTTAACTCCTGGAGCACCTGATTGGGAAACTTATCGGGCTTGGAAATTAATTGCTCACATTAAGGCGATTCGTGATGAAAAGCCTCTAATATCTCTTAGTCAAGAAGTTCATGCCACAAGACATTTTAGAGATGGAATAAATGATAGTAATTATCAAGAACTAATTCCAGATGCAATCGAAGCGGCCCAAATATTACATTCACACGATCTTGATGCTAATGCACTTAATAGAAATCAAAAGCTAAAGAAAATGAGTTTAGCCGCGTATTCTAATGCGTTAATAGGATTTTTGCTAATGATTTCTTTTTCAATACCTGCAATCATTGGCTCCGGGACTCAATCTCTACTGGCACGTTATATGGCGGAGAAGAGCGATGAAGGTTTAGACGCAAGAACAACCTACTTTTTCTTAGCAGCTATGTTTTCTCCAGTCATTTTTTGGCCTTTAACATCGTTAATAATTATCCTAATTCTAGAAATTAAATTCTTATCAATACAAGGAATCTTATGTTTTATTTTGATTATATTTGGATTTTATATCTCTTCATTAATTTTCTTGTTAGGTTATGACCAGTGGTCTAAGTTCAGGAGAATAGCTACGATAAGTAAATTTTCTAATACTTCGGCCGGTGCCGAATTCAATACTTTAATTGAAAAATTGAATATTCAATTAGGACCTCTCAAATAGGTTGATGATAAAAAATGGATATGGATGCAACGACGGCTGCCAATATGATCAGGAAATGGCTAGGCAATGAGAAGCTGGAAACCCGCGAAGTTCAGGATAGTCAGAACTTCCTCCATCTCCATGTCAGGTACCCTCCTACAAAAGCGGCACATCTGTTCAACGTTGTAATTCCTAAAAACAGAAACTTAGTTTTGATATATTCAATAACAAGGGTCGACGAAGGTCAACAATTGGAAATGAAAGAACATTATCTATCAGACTCACTTGAGTGGGAAACATGGCTCCATGAAACTAGGTTATTATTGACCCAAGCTAACTTAGATTGGGTACTGCATATAGGGAAAAAAGAGGAAAAAGAATCAGGCCCTCTACAAGCATTTAATCTTTCAAGGCCAATTTGGTTCGATGGTTTAACACAAAATGAATTTATGCACACAATGAGGAAAGTTTGGTTAACAAAATTATCTCTAATTCATAAAATAAAGTTTGGATATGGGCCGGGTACTGGTAAACCCGGACCAGTGGATGATTGGCCCAAGAAAAAATCAAGCAACAATCCTCGAGGAAAAAAGACTCAAGTGGAGCAAATGGATATAAATTTCGATGAAACTGGCGGATTTGGGCGTAGTTTTGATAGAGACGAATGGGCATAGTCTATTGTTTTCAAAATGACCCGTAAGGGTCGAGGTTAAGTATAGAAGATGTTCAAATTTACCTGTTGCAGCGTATGCTGAGGTGAGTTCTATGGATAGAAGTAAGATGAGAAGTAGTGTAATGATGGTTACATTGATGGTAATGGGAGTATTCGTTTCGATGGTTGCTCCGCAAGTAACAGCTAGTGAAGTGGTACTTACGGATGCGGTACAAATTGTAAATGGAGGTAGCCAAAATGATAGGATGGTTGCCCTAGATTCAGATTCTGAAGGCAACGTTCACTTTGTTTGGAGTAGAAACACTCAACACCTGTATTACAAACTTGTTGATGCCCGTGGCGAGACTTTAATTGATGATACTCAGATTTCTAACGCCGGTCAAAGTAGAGCATGGCATCCTGATATCACTATTGATGATAATGATAGGGCTCACATTGTTTGGGCTGATAGAACGGGTAACTGGGCAATCAAATACACAGTGATAGATCCTTCACAAGACGATCTTGATGGAGGTGTAGCAATCGATGCATCAATTTCAGTAATTGATGACTTTGAAGTTTCTCGGCATACTCAAAATAGAGACTGGCCAGCAATTGATGTTGATTCACAGTCCAATGCACACATTGTTTGGGAAGATTCTTACGAGCCATTGGATAAGTATTACCAACAGCCACAGATTTACTATGCAATGATTGAAGCAGATGTAATTGCGAGAACAGCAATCGTAGCAGTTGACGAGACCTTACTCACTCCAATCATTGGCCATAAAGGCCATCCCGATGTAGCTGTAGATTTAGATGATTTTGTACAAGTAGTATGGGACGATACTCGCGGTGGTAAAGTAGAGATGGTAGTCCCAATTGATACATCAGGTTCAATGAACGCAGAATGGGCAGATATGTGCGCAGTTTTCTATGGTGGCTCTTTCGCTAGCGGTTATAGTTTTGAAGGCTTAAAGCCAATGTTAGAACGAGCTAATATGACTGTTTACGAAACTCTCTACGCTTTGAGTGGGAACTGGCCTTCTGCTGCGACTAGTGGCAATTGCGCTACAGCGTATGCTACTGGAGGTAGCGGCAACCAAGGTCCGCGTAGCAATGCTCTAGGTATCCAACCAAATGATGACTCGGGCGGAATTAGAGAATTAACAGAAGTAGTCTATTCTAATGGTGCAATTGATCTACCACAAGATGGTGGATATTACAGTGAGTTTTGGGGCCCGGCCTCTACATGGGCTTGCCTTTCTTGGCATGACGCTCAAGGTAATGTGCCTGGAAACCCTCCTACAATGCTCGATCATGTATGGAATCCTAATGCAACAAAGATTGTAATTCCGATTTCAGACGAAGGCCCTTATGGAGGCGATCCAGCAGGTGATGCAGATGATGCACAGTCTATTCTTGAAGCACACAATGCATGTGTTACAGCGGGAATAATCCCGATCCCTCTCCTTGCAGCAGGTTTCGGGAGTGGTTCTACAGAAGTAGGCTCTCACATGATGGACCTAGCACAGTGTCCGAATGGATTCACCAGCCTCAATAGCCGAACATGTAGCGGTGCTACTTTGGCTTTGACTAATGCAGAAGGTATGATGTACAGTTTCCCAACAGGTTCAGGTAACCAAGCAGAAATGCAACTAATGGTCGAAGCATTGGTTTACTTATCGACAAATAATTCTAGAGAGATATTTTTGACGGTTTTAGATCCGCTAACGCTTCTTGACTCTCCTTGGCCTGGTTGGCAGAAAGGAGACTCAGGCACTATTGTTGATCAAAATGCGGACAGATATATCGAAGACTTAGGGGCATCTCCTGACGCACTTGGCTATGGTCATTTAGTAGTAGTAAATGACACTAGAGTTACATTGAATGATGCTTACAGTCTACATCCGGCAATTGCAATAGATAATTCAGGAAATACGCACATTACTTGGATGGATGGTCGAGCATATGGGTTTGATATTGATGTTAATTATGAGATTTATTACACTCGTTTGCGCTTAAGCTCTGCAGGAGCATGGGATGGCGTCAGTGAAGGATTACCCTCATACGCAATTAAACAAATCTCAGATGCAGCAATTTCTAATGTTGAAGGCTATGAAGGATTGGCCCCTGATCGCCCATTCGGTGGAAACTCACACATGCCATCAATCTTAACAGACTCATTCGATAATGTTCATTTGACTTGGTTAGATAACTACAATGGTTCCCAGGGCGAGACTTTGATGTACACTCGTCTAAATCATACAAACAATGATTGGCCTACGGGGTTCCCTTTGAATTCTATAGCGTCATCAATCTTTGATCCGTGGGAACTGCTTCCAATAACCGAATGGCAGTCCGATAAATTGGGGCCAAATTCTCCGGCTCTCCCAGAATTAGGACAGCCTCCTGCCTTTTCTAATGACATGGGCAGCGGAGCCCATGTTGCATGGTCAGATACAAACAAATGTAGTGATGAAAATAATGGAGGAGTTTACACATTATGTTATGTCCACATTCTTACAGGTCTAGTAGATGTTTCATTGGCCGAGGATGAAACATTCTATCATACAATTGAACCCAGTGAGCAGACTACTTACAATATGTCGATTTCCAATCCTACTCCTGGACCTGCTGATCTAGTTTCAGATATATTTTCCTTGGCTGTCGAAGGAGTTCCTACCAATTGGAGCGCTAGTATATTCTTTGCTAGTAATCACACACCAATTTTCGACTCCACACCAGTATCGCTACAAGGAGGCGAAAGTCTTGATTTGTATATGAGGGTCAGAGCTCCAACTATTTACCAGGCACATCATGATGAATTGGCAACCATCAAGGTCACAGCACTATCTTACAAAGATCCAGCAATTAGAGACGAAGCAATTACTCTAACGTTAATGGATGTAGTTCATGGAATTGAGTTAGATACCAGCCATTATCAAGCCGATGTTGAACAAGGCCAGCAGGCCACCTTCTCAATATCGATAACAAATACTGGAAATGTATATGATACATTTGCTTTCTATGACCCAACAACTCTTGAAGGCCAAACAGAATGGGCTTTACCTTTCGGTTGGGGAGTAACATTCCCAACTTCTCTATCGCTAGACCCGGGTCAATCGATGACTAGGAATTTACAAATTGATGTTCCTACTTCTCAGGAACCCGGAACATTCGTGGTTTATCTGAAAGGGTGGTCAACAGGTGAACCAGTATTATCAGTCGATAAAGGAACTTTTGACATTCTTGAATTATGGGTCAACGTATCTATCAAGAGTACTGGAAATATTGTATTCCAATTAGGTGAAACTACAATGCATGTTTTGCCCGGAGAATGTTCAGAGTTTGATATCGAAGTTACAAAGAATTTCACCCCTGGTCATCTAGTTTTTACAACACCAGGAGGCCCTGAAGAAAAGCCTGAAGGCGTTTCCGAACAAACTTGGAGATTTGATCATTGGACGGTTAATCTTGACTTTTCGGAAGCCCCAGGCGGCAATAGTATACCTCAAGAAACTCCACGTTATTGGACAGTAGATGCTCCTAGAATGGTTACAGCAGAGATGTGTGCACCGTATAACGCAACAGCAGGAATTGGCGATTCTGTAACTGTAAAAGCATCATTAGATGGTGCACCTAAAGTTAGAGACTCAGTAGTTCTAGTAACTAATGTGATACAAAGATATGATTTAGAAGCCAATTCAGAGACAATACTCTCTTTATACCCTGGTCAAGAGTATCAACTTGATACAGTGATAGAAAATACAGGGAACGGGGCCGATCGATATGATATGGCTGTAGGCTCTATCACAGATCAAGACGGGAACTCTGACGTTTGGGATGTAGTAATACCTAGGATCCTTTTCCAAGAACTAGATAGAGATGAATCTCAACAGATTCCAATTATGATCAATGTTCCTGAAGAGACATTGGCGGGACAGTATACTATAGTAATCGAAATCTTCAGTGAGGAATCATTCGAAGGAACCAAACTCAGAGATTTAGTTACATTGCAGGTTGAAGTGGTAGAGTTCCACGACATGAGAATAACAGTCGATCCAACAGTTGAAAGTAGAATTAAAACAACTGCACCTGGCAGAGTTGTTAGATTTACAATGAATGTAACAAACTTTGGTAATGTAGCAGATCAACCTACTGTGCATAACCATACTGTGGATGGTGCAGGCTGGGATTCTGCTCCTGGATTGAACGCGCTGAGTTCGTGGAGAATTGATTATGCCTTATTAGAAGGATTTGGCACCGAATATCCGATAGAACGACCTTGTGTAGTATTGATGCAAGGCGATCCGCTTCCGAGCAATGTTTGTTTCAAGGATTCCAAAGGACGGATTACACTCCCTCTCATGCCTTCATATACTACATTACAGTTAGTTGCAATAGTTACAATAGACCCCACCGCTGCTTTAGCAGATAGGGAGATTGGAATCAAATTAAAGTCAAGCTTTGGCGACTCATTATCTGGTGGCGACTTTGATGAAACAGCAATTTGGGAAGATTCCTGTACTATTGATATGAATGGCGACGGTTTCCCTGATAACTATCGCCCTAATTGCGATACTAACGAACAGGTCTTAGAATTAAGACTCAGAGCACCGGATTTACAGATCTTAAGTGTTGATGTCGGAAAGACGAAAGGAGAGATAGGGGATATGCTTTCAGTAACAGTTTCAATTTTGAATGACGGTAATTCTCATGCAACTGACGTGAATGTAATTTTATGTGTAGGGCAATCAGTTAACTCAATCAAGAAAAACGGTTGTGCTGAAGAAAATGTAGCTTATCGTCAATTAATTGAGGCGATTATGCCAACTACTTCAGACGATGAACCGCCACTAATCACCCTACTATACTTAGTTGAAGCAGGTACTCATGAGGTAGTAGTAGTAGTAGATCCTGATAATATCATAGTCGAAACGGATGAGAAAAACAACTTCAAATCGGCAGGAGATATGGGTTCAAACAACGGAGTTTTAGATGTTGGAATTGAAATTGTTGCAAGATATTCCGTTCCTGCTATAATCCTCGGAGCGACATTTGCATTAATTGCAGTCGCTGGTGTTGTTATGTATGGTAGAAGAATAGAGGCATTAGACCGCTTTGCAGAGAAAAGTAGTATGATGTCAAATCTTGATGATGATTCAGATACTCAGTTTTGAATAAGAAGTTAATCATTTTGTTATTTGATTAACCACCAAGGAAGAGGGGTATCCTTGTCAGCAGAGACAAAGTTATCATTATTAGTTACGAAATCTCTCATCAATCTATCTCGGATATTTTCCATGATATCCTCTGCATGTGATTCTTGAATTCTTAGGTTCTGTGAGAACATATCCAAGTCCAACGGCCTTCTTGGTTGAGTCATCATCTCTCTAGCCATCATTCTCTCCTCATATGATTCAGCGTTTTCTGAAACCTCTTTTGAGGTTTTCATCATTATTTGTTGGTGTAAAGCGATAATAGCATCCCTTTGTCTATCTATTTTCTCAAGTGATGAATCTAGGTCAGATAGTATATTCATTGCTTCTGACATTGATAAATCTCTTCTAGTACCCAAACGATCTATTACTGAATCTAATTCTGTCGGTAATTTATTTGAGAGCCTCATAGGCCCGCCAGCAGGAATAGTTCTATGTTCTGCTTTAAACAGTTCTGGACCTAAATCAAGTCTTAAAGAAAACGATTGATTTACTTTGTACATTTTCTTCGGCGGCCCTCCCTTTTCCGAAGGAACAATCTCTGCCTCAATAAAACCCGCTTTTTCTAAAACTTTGATATGTTTCATCACTGCTTGCTGACTAATATCTAGTAATTCAGAAAGTTGTAAAGGATAATGTGGTTCCTTAACTAGATGTTGTAAAATACTTCTTCTAGCTTGATTTTCTAGTATAGTAATAGCCTCGTCAAAGTCCATATCACTTACCAACCTGAAGTTGGGTAGTTAGGGGTTATCTAAAAACCCATTTAGCGATTTTATGATAAGTTGAGGCATTCACTTTACTCGCCATCATCCCAATTTTTCCAATTTCCATCACTTTCTTCGATATAATCATTTTTTTCAGAAGCTAAGTGTTCTTCAAGAGAATCTCCCTCCTGCTCCTTATTGATATCGGAATCACCTAGTGATAATTCATCAATAGGGCCCTCAACTTTCTCTATATCTAAAAAAGGAGCGGGAACCTTCTCGTTGTTAACGCTAGAGTTTTCATCGGTAGAATTGTATTGTTTAAACAATTGATCAGTAGTTATTACTTCCTGTTTCAATATTAATTTTTCTGAGGGTTTGGCCTTTCTTCGCCAAATCACTAACCAACCAATTAATGATATAATGCCTAATGGAAATCCGAAACAACAACTAATCATTGATATCAGTATTATGTCGTCAGAAATCAAACTAGACTGTATTTCTAAATCATCTAAGACCCACAATGTATCATTTCCTTGGTTTTGAAAGATATATTCTGTATTTTCAGATACTTCAAAAATAATCACAGGAATAAAAACTAATTCTCCATTACCATCTGGCCTTTTATTCATTTTCTCTATTGAACTGAGCGATTTTCCAATAATTTCTTCTCCCTCTTGATTAAACAATTTAACTTCGTTTTCTTTTATCTCATTTCCTTCTAATGAGACAATAGTATAGAAACGAATTTTTTCTAATTGCACCGCCCCTTCCTGTCCACTTTCTAATTCTAGTAAGTTGTTTTCTTCCGCATCCATTATTTCAATAATTTTATCTGTAGAATCCCCATAAGTTCCAACAAAAACTAAAATCAATATTATTGAAAGTCCACTAAGGCGCTTAACCCACATATTGGCTCCCCCCTTCATGGCCGTAGACAGAGGGCTTACATTTCAGATTTGGCAATCAATAACCTAAACCGATATTTGCTAGTTTTTCAGGCAGATACGTGTCAGTAACGAAATCAAGTCCATATTTGGCTAGAGACTGTTGTTCTGCCTTCTTCCCAATTTCTTTCATCAGATTTATTTGATCTTTCCAGTATCCTGTATTGAATCGAGGGTCTGTTAACTCCGAGTCCAATGCGCCAAGATCTTGCTTTGTAAGCTCGTCACTTGGTAGGTCATAGGCTAGGATATCATCCGCTGTAATTCCTAAATACTGAGCGCCTTTAGTGGCTAAATACTCAGAGATATGAGCGGTCTTAATCGCCCCATAAGCTATGCTTGCATATATCCTGAAAGACCAAGGGTCACAGTCAGCGAAAACAATAATTGGTTTATTCCATTCTTGACTCATCCTTTTCATTATTCTTCTTGTTGATCTAGCAGGCTGCCCTTTAAGATGTATTAATGCACATCTTGCCTCTTCATCAAAACCATTTTCTACCAACCTATCAAACATACCTCCTGTTTCTATTGCCATAATGAAATCAACGTCTTCTTCAACTAGAGTTAATTTCTCAGCTTCTACATTATACGGTACTCCATAACCTGAATCTCCAACATCATCTCTACAATTTATCCTCATCCAATCTCCTTTGCGATTCCTTTCCTCGAAGGTGACATTACCGATTATTCTTGCTCCATCTTCTTCTGGACGTAACTTAAAATCCTCTCGGAGACATTTGGTTACAATTTCTAAATCTTCAGCCAAATTATTACTTTCATTTTGTGAACCGAATTTACCATGTCCCCACGCCTCACTAATGTAATACATTTCTCTCAAAGTAGAGGATTTTCCTGAGTCTATCATTTGCTCGATAAATTCAGTTACATGTAAAGAACGCAGAAGTTGTCTCGCCGAGCCAAGACTTGTTGCGTCTCTAGTGCTCTTCTTTTTCCCATATTTGTAAACTCCTAATTTGTTATCAAATCCGATATTAGTTTTAGACCTAACAGGTAGAGTCATTGATGGAGGAACGCCTTTCTCCATTTTGTTGTGCATTTCTGAAGCAATGTCTTTCAGTGCTTCTTTTACCTCTTCTTTTGTTTTTCTTTGTCCAACGATACTCATTCAGATCCCTCCTCGAAATCAGCGAAAATATTTATCCCATCTGAATTATTTGTTTCTTTATTTTCTTTCCAATCTCTATCAGGTACGATCTCATTGATTTCTTGAGATTCAGATTCGGAAATTTCATTCCTGATAGCGGTTAAAGCTTCGCTTTTTCGTATTTCTTCTAGTATTTTTTCGTCAATTTTAGTTGCGCCAATGATATCTCCATTTCCTCTGAAGAAAACATCTGTATCTGTCCAGTCTCCTTTGCTCAACCCAGAAAGTGATACACTAATTGTTGTTGAAGTACCTGGGTTCAGAGTATCAAGACGCCAAGCCCATATTCCCCTAGCTTCCTTTCTTCCTCCATTCGAGTTTTCAACCATAGATATGTTTTCATTTTCAGGCCATTTTAGTAGGATTGTGTAGGCACGAGCTCTCGCAGTATAATTGAAAATTTTAATTGAACAGGTTGCGAGTTTTCTTTCTTTATCCCACCCCAACTCTTCTTCACAAAATACTGCATTCATTATTTGAGTTATTACTGGTGCTAAATCAGGTTCTTGTCTACCTAATATTTTTGAGGTTTTCTTAGCAATCTCAGGGAGAATCACATTAACTAATTCGAATTTTTCTCTCGCCTTTTTGCGTTGATCTTTCTTTTTAAGATGATTCTTTAACCCTCTCCCAACTTCTAAAAGTCCTTTTCTAATTTCATCAAAAACCTCTTCATTGTCGGCTACTGCTTCTTTCGCTTCACTAGTGAATTGAACATTGGTGGAGGCGAGATGAATCAGTACTGCAGCTGCCCCCTTAGGCAAGCCCTTTCCTCCCGGATGATCCAAACCATATCTTTTCCAATCAATAGACTCAATCGCCTTAGTTAGTGCGCATCCTCCTTGTTGATACATTAAGGGAACTCTATTCGCAAATCGTAATACTTCTATGGGGCCATCTGCAGAAATATCTCCTCCGAAAACAAGCCCAACTTCAATTTGAAATGGATTTCCCTGACTAACAGTAGGAAGTCTTGTTACTGTTGATGCAAATCTTGAATCAATGGCTTTTGAAAGCCCTTTTTTTATTAATAAATCATCAATTGGCGACAGGCAATCTGTAGGTGGAGGAAGTAACTTAACTTTCTGAAAAGATACAATTAATTTTTTCGCGTCTTCGGAATTAATTCTTTTCGGCACCCTATCATCTTCTATCTCAGAAGTAGACAGAACTTCTTTTGCCGCTCTTACACTAACTCCTGAGAAATTATGTCTAAGAAAAGAGGTCATTTTTCTCTGTTCAGATTCTCTCAACATTCTTTGTAGTGTACCCAATTGAATTCCATGTGGATGAGGTTTAATTTCTTCGACCACTCTCGGTAATCTTTCACTAGTTCTAATCCATTTCCCTTCTTCAATAATCTCTCCCTCTCTTCCTCTAACGATTAGACTAATCGTCGCATGTGGATTTACTATCGATGTCATTCTGAGATATTGATATACAGATTGCTTACCGCGCTGATACTTAGCCTTCATTATTGTCGATATTTTTAATCCATGCCGAATTTCTTCCCCGGTATTTTCATCAATCCACACCTCTCTTCTTTCTTTTGATTTAATTGCTCTATTCTTTCTAGTATCTAGCCCCAACTCTACAAATACAGCTGAAGAATCATTGGCAATTTTTGAAATCACACGAGTTTTAGCGCCCGTAGTTAGTTGTGCATACATTACAACGCCGGTTATTCCGATACCCTGCTGACCTCTAGTTTGACGAATTGCATGAAATCTCGAACCTAAAAGGAATTTTCCAAATACATTTTCAATGGCATCTCTAGGAATTCCGGGGCCATTGTCCTGAGAAATCAATTCTATATCTTCGCCCTTCAATCTATTAATTTCGACCACAATATTTGGTAAAATTCGTGCCTCTTCACAAGCATCTAAGGAATTGTCAACAGCCTCTTTAACAGCTGTGATTAAAGATCTTTGAAGAGAATCAAATCCTAGAAAGTGTTTATTTTTCTCAAAGAACTCACTAACTGCTATCTGTTTTTGTTTTCCGGATATATCTCTTGCATCCACCATTATCTTTCCCTCCACTTGGTCCTCCCATGTCCTAATGACCTGGGGCCAACTTGTGATGAATGCATGGGAACTCGATAGGCTATTGAAACATGCGCCTGATAAAATGAAGAAAGACTATATTTCCAATGATTTTAGAATGGGCATGATTGACGACATTGTCGGTTTTGCTCAAAGTGAATTAATTGCTTATTTAGGAATGATATTAATTTTAACTGCGTTTTTTCTAGAGACTAGAGATGTTCTCCACAGTAAAGCCGTGCCTTACCTAGGATTGATGGCATCAGGCTCGGGATTGCTAGCTATTCGTGCTTATTTTATTGATGAATGGGCATTTTTAATTTTAGAAATAGCATGGTTTATGGCTGCAATTTGGGGTGTTTGGAGCATTTCTAGGAGAAAAGATCCGGATTCCACGCAGTAATATGTCCTGTGAAGGCACTAGCCATGACGGTTAGAGGGCTTGCCAAGTAGAGCTTCCCTGGCCCTGACCTTCCTTGAAAATTACGATTTATTGCTGAAATTGAAACCTGCTCATCATTATCGCTTACTCCGGGGCCTGCACCTATACACGCGCCACAACCTGGATCAATTAATTTTACACCCGCTTCTTCAAACATCTTAGTCCACCCATTTCTTTCTGATAATTCTTTAACAGTTTTAGACCCAAATTGAATATAACAATCAACATCATCTGATATTTTTAAACCAGCATCTAAAGCCGCTTTCGTTACTTCTGCATAATATGCGAAATCATCATCTTTTCCTGCTGTACACGAACCTGCATATGCTATGTCGATATTCACGACACCTAATTCATCGATATAGGCACCATTTGTTGGGTCAGATGGAATTCCTTTATCCGGATCCCCCGGATGTGCTACCATCGGTCTAATAACATCTAGATCGATTGTATGAACTCCTCCATGGTAAACTGCCCCTTTATCAGCCACAACAAAAGCATCGATGATATCCTCTCTCTTCAATCCGTCCCTCCTATTCATTAACCATTCAACAGTCAACTCATCGGGGTCGCATATCCCCGTTTTTGCACTGCATTCAGTCGCCATATTACAAAGGGTAGCTCTTTCATCCATCGATAAACTTGAGAGTCCAGGACCACCAAATTCCATACTCCTATCTAGAGTCTCAGACTTTGCGGCATACTTCCATAAGATATGTAATATAACGTCCTTAGCAGTACATCCAGGATGAAGATTACCTATCAGATTAAATCTGATACTTTCCGGTACCTTTACGAATGCAAATTGATTATGGATTAAATTTGCATATTCCGTAGACCCCACGCCATAAGTCAATGCATTACTCGCGCCCCCCATACATGTATGGCTATCAGTCGCCTGAATAAAATCACCAACATCGATAAATTCTTCTCTTGCAACTTGATGGCATATACCTGGAGAAACTCCGTTGACAGCCGAATAATCTCGAACACCGGTGTGTTTTTGAAAATCATTTTGCATATCTCTTAAAGTCTGAATCTTCTCTTTGAATTTACCAAATCTCGGTACCCCTGTTGCATATAATAAATGGTCTTCAAAGACAGCAAACTTTGGAGGATTAGGAATTATATATTCGTCTCCATATTCAGATTTTAAAAATTCATGAACTTGAGCAGTAGTGAATTCATGCGAGTAACCTCCATCGACAGATGCTAATACGGCATCTCCGGGTTTGACAAAACCTCGAGAAGAATCCTTTGATATCAATTTTTTAGAAATAATTTTCTCCACCATAGTCATTGGATGAGGATTTTTATTAATTTCTGGAAGTTGGATATTTCCTGCGGCAAGTTTCTTTGCAAAGGGAAATATTCCTCCATTTTCTAATATTAGTTGAGTGACAGGGTCATATTTATCTGTAAATTCGTCTAAATCAATACTTTCGCCGCTTTGCAGTCTTTCAAGCATAGAATGATCCCCCATAAGTTGTCCCAAATTTATATTATTTCTCTCATGAATTGGTGCGAAAGATGCGGCAACAACAATCCTGATACCTGACCATTTTTCACATTGTGGTGCAGTTTCTCTGCTTGAACCAGTTCCCTTTCTGTGGCCAGAAACAATGACTTCAAAATTACCATTTTTCAGAGCATGGGAATCAAAGACGCGCCGCCCATCATGCAGAAGCCCTGCGTATGCATTTTCAGCAATTTTTGAAGGATCATAATCAAAGCAAACCCACGCAGGAGTCATCACATCTGTATTTATGTCATCCAATAAATCATCAATAGTTAAATCTTTCATATTAAGATTTAATCCCTCATACAATTGTTTTCTAATTAAATCTAAATCTTTTGTTAAGAATAAAACTCTTTTATTTCGATTTAGAGAAATTTTTGAAGGTGGCCATAATTTATCACTCATCCACTCGACCTCTTCTATGCCTTGCCATGGTCCAGTAATATATCACCATTCTCAATTTTTCACTGCGTTTAATAATTTTTATTTTTATTTTTATTATTTCAATTATATGTTAACCTTAAATAACATCGTCATTCGGGTTATTTTACCTTTCCTAGGAAAGAGGACGTGATGGGATGGCAGATTATCTTGTAGAAGACACCGTAAAATGTGATGAATGTGGAAGCCGTAATCTAAATCGAGACGAAACTCGTGGAGAGGTTGTCTGTGAAGACTGTGGGCTAGTATTAGAGGA
>Ga0315320_10001658_pt1 | contig 18458 bp, 16 predicted proteins | sample M140m21515metaG_FD_203458 | JGI IMG/M metagenome (GOLD analysis project Ga0315320, IMG submission 203458) | Ammonia-oxidizing marine archaeal communities from Monterey Bay, California, United States - M1 40m 21515 | ecosystem: Environmental > Aquatic > Marine > Coastal | place: USA: California... | reverse complement strand
GTAGCTAAGTATGGAAGAGATAACTGCTGAAAGCATCTAAGCGGGAAACTCACCTCAAAACTAGTTCTTCCTATAGAGCCGTGGTAGACCACCACGTTGATAGGCTGGGTGTGGAAGCGCAGTAATGTGTGCAGCTGACCAGTACTAATAGCTCAATTGGCTTGATTTATGCACTGAAAAAAATTTGAAATAGATATGATTAAATTCTGATATAATTTTTGTTGTTTTCTTTCCAAATAAAATAACACATGACTCTAAATAAAAATGGAGCGACATCTTGTTGGATGCCATTTTTTTCAATATTTTTTTTTAAGAGAACGTTATTAAAATATTCATTAAGATTATTTTTACTACTTAAAGCATCCATAAGTCTTTCTTGGTAAATATTTTTAATCAAATAAAATTCAGAGCCAGGACTCCCAACTTTTTTTTTTCTTAAAGTACTCTTTGAAAATTTATCAGTTAAAATACTTTTAAGCATAAATTTTAATTCTCCATCTTTTATAAAATATGAGGATTTTCTAGAGAACAAATATTCAGCCATAGAATGATCAGCAAATGGTGTTCTGCTTTCTGTGCTAAAGGCCATTGAATTTCTATCTTCAAATTTTAAACAATAAGGGAGGTCATGTCGAAATATTTGAGATAAAAGAACTTTTTTGAAAAAATTTTTATCTTCTGGATCAGCTTTAATAAAAAATTTCAAATGTTGTTTCAAATCATTAACTTTATAATCGGTAAATTTGAAAGCTTCAAAATATTCAATATCATTCGTATTTTTTTTTAAATTTTTAATCAATAAATTAGTTTTATTTAGTAAATTTGAAAATTTTTCATGATTAAATTTTTCAACATTTTTATAAAATATATCTGGTATTTTTTCTTTATTTCTTAAAAATTTTTCATAAATAAAGTATTTATAATGTCTGTGATAGCCACCTAAAAATTCATCACCTCCTTCACCATTTAAAACTACCTTAAATCCTTGTTTTGAAATTTGCTTTCTCAAATAAAAAGTAAGTAACTTTGCAGCATGTGCAGAAGGTTCATCATAATAAAACATACTTTCTTCAATTATATTTTTCAATACATTCTTATCTATTTTTATAAATGTGTGGTTAATATCATTTTTTTTAATAAATTTTTTTATAGATAAATTTTCATCTAATCCGATGCTCTTATCCATTAAAAACGAAAATGCATTTACGTTGTAATTATTATCTTTTGCATACTTTACAAGTGAAGAAGAATCTAAACCACCAGATAATGAAAAAGCAACAGGTACATCAGAACGTAAGTGAATTTTAAGATTTTCATTGAAAATATGATTAAATTCATTTTGATCATATTCTAGATTTTTGGTGTAATTTAAATTCCAATATTTTTTTATTTTTAAAAAATTATTTTTATCCAAGATTCCATAACTAGATTGAGGGAAAGAATATATATCTTGGAAAAAAGTTTGTTTATTATCGTCACTAAAGGATCTCAAAAGATATTTTTCTACTGTTTGAGTATTTTCTTTTGATTTGGTTTTAAAAAAAATAATGTCTTTTATTTCTGAGCTTACAATATATCCCCCTAGAAACTTGCTATAATACAAGGGCTTTTGTCCAAATCTGTCTCTAAACAAATAAGTTATATTTTTTTTTATATCTAAAATGACAATAGAAAACATGCCTCTCAATTGTTTAACAAAATCTATTCCATAGTATTTAAATAACTCAAATACTACCTCTGTATCTGAATTAGTTTTAAATTGAATGCCTTTTTCAAATAATTTTTTTTTTAATTCAATATAATTATAAATTTCACCATTAAACACCATTACAAAATCTTTGTTACAAAAAGGCTGATTAGCTTTGCTCGATAACTCGATTATTTTAAGTCTTCTAAATAAAACTTGAGAATTTTTATTTTGATAAAAGTTTATATTATCTGGTCCTCTATGCAGATTAATTTTTTTTAATTGATTAAATTTATTAATAATCAGATCATTATTTATCTTTAAATTTAAGGCACAAACAAATCCACACATATCATTTTATTTTTATTATCGTTGATTCAATATTCTAGATGTATATAGTAATTCTTATAAAATCACCTCTTAATATGAAAAGATTTTACCATAGAAGCGAAAGTCCTGATTATAACATCACCTCTTAACATGAAAAAATTTTACCATAGAAGTGAAAGTCCTGATTATAACATCAATTTTTTTAAAGATGAGAAAGATAAAATAAAAAAAATTCCAAAAACACTAATAGTAACGGGAGGATCAAGAAATGGAAATCATCTTGTTTGGTCCCTTTTAGATGGACATTCCAAAATTCCTTTTATACCTGGCGAAGATAGATTTTTAAGTCAACTTTCGATCAGAAATTTGAATGATTCAAAAAAATTTATGGAAGATTTAAGAAAAGATAAATTTTTGTTCTTAAAGAAATTATCAGGTATGACTTTTGATAAATGGAAAGTTTTAGATTCAAAAAAAATAAATTTAAATAAATGGGCTGGAAAACATGAGAAAGAATATGTCCCAATTTTAGAGTTTCCTAATCTCATTCATGAAATAAATTATAATAAATTTAAAAAAAAGTTAGAGAATGATTATAAAAAAATAAAAAGGTTAAATTTTTATCAGATTTTTAAACTTTATTTGAATGCATTTAAATTATTGTCTCCAATAAAAAAAAAAACGGTTTTTAAATACGTGTATGCTCAATCTGGTTTGAGAAGAGAAATTATGTATTTGTTACAAAATAAATCTAATTTTAAATTTTTAGTACCGATTAGAAAATTTGAAACATTTTATTTTTCAAAAATAAAAGGGCTTTATAATACTACATATATAAATAAAAAACTTATAAATGAGGCCTGGGATCATTGGTTTCATAAAACTAATGATTACATTTTGCTTAAGCAAAAATTTCCAAAAAATATAATTTTAATCCAATTCGAAGATCTTGAAGATGTTAATAAAAGAGAAATTACAATGAAAAAAATATTAAAAAAAATTGGCTTAAAATTTGAAAAGATAAATAATTATCCAACTATTTTCAAAAAACCAGTGCTACCCAACTCTTCATTTTTCATAAAGAGAAAAAACAATATAACCAAAGATGGTATTAAAAGTAATTTAAAATTTCCAACTAAAAAAATCCCAAAAGAATATTTTAAAACTATAAAAATTGTAAAAAAATTAAGTTACTAATTCTGAATCAAAAAAATTTTATTTTATATTTTGTGATCAAAAAAAATCCTGCATTTTTACTGGATTTCCATATTTAACATTTTTTTTTAATTTTTTTGATAAAATTTTTTTAATTTCATAAATCTTAATTCCTTTGTTGGGTCTGCAACTTTTAAAATGGTTTTTCTTTACATATGTTCCCTTTTTCAAGTCCAAATTGTAGTAAAGGGATCTAGCGCCCCTAGAGAGTTTGATTTCATTTTTGGTGGCTCCGTAGTAGACTTTACCCTTCGAAATCATGGCATTGTTACAACTATTTACAAACTTACTTAAGTAATCAACCTCCAGTGAAAATTTAGAGTCAATTCCTATTTTTTTTTTTAAACAAATATGTTTTTCAATAGCATTGGCACCTAAAGAAATTGCAGATATAGCTGCTGTCTCACCAATAGTATGATCTGAAAAACCAATATTAATTTTATATCTTTTTTTCATATCTGAAATAGTTTTTAAATTTAAGTCTTTATGATTTGCTGGGTACGTACTTGTGCATTTTAACAGAATGATCTTTGATGACCCATGTTTTTTTATTAACTCTATAGCCATATCTATTTCCTTTAATGTGGCCAATCCAGATGAAATAATTATTGGTTTTTTTGTTTGTGCCACTTGTTTAATTAATTCATGATCAGTATTTTCGAAAGATGCAATCTTATATAAACTACAATTTATTTTCTCCAAAAATTCTAATGATTTTAAATCGAATACTGAACTGAAAGGAATAAGATTATTTTCTTTAGAAAATTGAAATAATTTTTCAATTTTATTAAATGGTAAAAATGATTTCTTATATAAATCATAATAATATTTTCCATACCATGGATTTTTTTTATTTTTAATTTTAAAAATACTTTTTTTTAAATTGAAAGTCATTTCTTCAAGAGAAAAAGTTTGGAACTTAACCATTTGAGCGCCACTTTTTGAAATTTTAGATATTATTTTTTTTGCTACCTGAATAGAGTTATCGTGATTACCTGATAACTCTGCAATTATAAGAGGCTGATTATTTTTTGTATCAAAAAATTTATTTATATTATGATTATTCATTTCACTTTATTATTTAATTTATCATAGAATATATTTATAGAAATTTTTTCTTTTTAAAGATCTATTTTCATAATCTACAACTTTTATATTTTTTACTAAATATTTGATATTTTCTTTAAAGTTAAAAAAAGAATTCGAGGCGGATAAAAAGTAGTAAAATCTATCTGCTGAGGATTTGATTTTTTTGATTTTAATACATTTATTTTGATTTGGTAAAAAAACGTTTTCATCTACAATTTGGTGTTTTTTATAGAAGTGTGTCGTTTTTATTTTTTTTACATTTCCAGGTTTTAATGGGCCAGGACTTCCATTTACAAAATCAACAGAAATATACTTGTATTTTTTTATATTCTTTTTTATTTTTAAATTTTTCTTTTTGGTTGATATTTGAAATTGTGCATTTAATAGATCTATGCCAGTTGCATACTCAAATAACTCTCGCATTTTTCCACCAGGTATTCGCTCACCATATTCCAAGAGATTCAAATTATTATATTCGTCAAGTATTAACTGTGGATAAATTATAGCATTATTAAGTTTTAATTTTATTATAATTTTATTAATAATTGATTTTATTTTATTGTTAATTTTTAAATGATCTAAATAATTATATTCATGTCTATATACGACACCAAAACCATTTCTACCAGTATATCTTTTTCTTAAAGAGTAAATAAATTTATAAATATTTTTATTTACAATTAAACAAACCACATTTATTTCTTCTCCTACAATAAATCTTTCAATAACAACCGACCTATTTTTTGAAGTATTTTTAGAAAGAAAAAATTTTTTCTTAATTATTTCTGGTTTTGAATTTTTTTCAATTTTATATAAATTTTTTTGACCTGAACTTTCATCTGGTTTTATTACAACTTGAGAATTTTTATTAATTTTTTTAATTATATTAAATTTAAATTTATTTAATTTAACGTAATGATTTTTTTCATTTAAAAATTTTTTACAAAAATATTTACTTTTTGTTGCTTTTACACTTAATTTTGATGTTGATGGAAGATTTAGTTTTTTACTCACATAATTTATTGTTTCAATCGCATGCTCAGAAATGTGTGAAGAGATTCCAATAATATTTAGATTTTTTGATAAATTTAATATTTTTTTTTTATTCTTAATATCAATCGATAAAAATTTATCAGATATAAATTTACAATATGCCTTTGGATTTTTATCACAACAAATTATATTTAAGTTCTTCAGATTATCTTTTAAATATTTAATGTAATCAAATTGTTCATGGCTACCACCTAAAACAATATAATTATTATTTTTTACTTTCATTTTTTTAATATGAAATAATTATTTCTACCTATTCCTAATTTAAAACAGGATCTAAAAAAATCTATAACTTCTTTTTTTTTTGAATTTTCATAAATAAATTTTATAAAATTACATCTTAATTCATGTGCTGATTTTCCAATTTTTAACTTCGGATTTGTGTAGTTAAATTTTTTATTTAACAATAGTGTTTCTATAGGAAAATCACCTATTGCATCAATAATTTTAAATTTTTTTTGTTTTGCAAATTTAATAAAATTTTTAGAATTAAAGTAATGTAAATGATCTGGATAGGCGATCCAATACTTAGATGTGATAAATTTTTTTTTCATAAGATACTTTTGAAGAATTGAGAAATCATTTGGTATACATACCAATACCAAAGTATTTTTATTTATTTTCTTCATTAAAATGTCAAATAATTCATTTATATTATCTGAATGTTCAACTACATTGTTCAAAGTAATCATGTCAAAGTCTAGAGGATTTTTTTTTAAGAATTCTAAAGGATTAATACTTATTAGTTTATTATTTTTCTGTAGCTTATATTTGAGTTGGTTTGCTCCAAAATCAACACCAACTGAATATTTAACATCTTTTTTTGTATAAAATAAAAATCTACCGGTGCCCGCTCCTACATCTAAAAGTGTAGGTTTTTTTCTGGATCTAATTTTTGAATTCAAAAATTCAAAACGAATTTTTGAAGTGTAATCAAAGTATTTCTCTTCAAAATCTTTTGATTTTTTAAAATATCTTGGATTTATTTTGAAATATTTATTTTCATAGTATTTTATTAATTTCTCTCTTGATGGAATATTTTTAACATAATAGTGACCAGCTTTAGATTTTTTCAATACTACTTTTTTTTTATTCATTAATTTAATATTTTTTGTATTTCTTTATAAACTAATTGTTCTCCTTTAAATCGTTTTTTAATTTTTTTTGTATTATTTATTTTTGTTTTAACTATTCTGCTTATGAAGCTATTTGTAATTTTATTTTTATATGAATATAGCAAATTAGAAATAAATTTTTTTTTATAATAATATTTTATAATTGACTCTTGATTTTTTGCAGTAACTATTACATGTCGATTTATTTTATGTTGCAAAGACTCTAAAAAAACTGTACCGCCTCCACAAATAAGATTTTCAGATTTTTTCATATAATTAAGAGGATTTTCTATATATTTTTTTATTATAATTTTATTTTGGTTTAAAGTTTTTATTGTTAAGTTTTTATTTATAAATCCTGTTATGATTAAAATTGATTTTTTCTTTATTTTTTTCTGCATTTTTAATATTAATTTCTTTATAGTTTTAATATTATCGCCTCCGCCTAGTAAAATAACATAATTATATTTTTGGGTTTCGTTTCCAGTAATACCGCTTCTTATAATTGAATATTTATTTCCGAGTAATAATTTAATTTTCTTATTTTTACTTCTTTTTATATATTCATTTTTTTTAACTGAAGGGTCTATATTAACAGCAATGTCAGAATAGATAAATTTTGATTTTAAACTATTAATATTATCAAAAATTAAAAACTTAATTTTTCTTTTAATTATTTTTTTTTGTAAACTATCCGAGATATCATATCTATCTATAATTAATAATAATCTTTTATTTAGATTTTTTTTTTTTAGCAAAAATTCTAAATTAAATTTAACAACTTTTAATTCTAGTTTTTTTGCTAATTTTTTATCTAAATTATCGTTTAAAAAAAAACACTTAATTTTTTTTTTTTTTAAATATTTATATAAAATTACTTGTCGTACTAAATGTCCATAACCATTTTTTTTGTCAGATTTTATATAAAAAAAAATTGTTTTATTAGTTGAGTCTTCCAAATTCTACCTCAGCAACCGGCACCTCTAAGAGATGATTTATTTTTTTATATCTTTTTAAGTGAATTTTGATTTTTTTAAAAATTTTATTTAGGATAAATAAATATTTTCTCATACTTTTTAAATCATGACTAATAGATATAAAAATTAAATCTGTGGTTAAAATTTTTTCTTTTAAAAATTCTTGTGCAAGATATGTCTTATATATCTCTGGAGTTTTATAGTTAAATTTAAATCTTATTATAGGCGCTATTCCAGTTAACTCGATCTTTAATTTATATTTTTTGATAAGTTTTTTAATTTCAAATCTTAAAAATTTTCCTTTTTTAGTAATATCTTTCCAGGTTTTTTTCTTTTCCATAATTTCTAGAGTTTTTAAAGCTGCAGTAGGACCAATTCTTTCTGTCCAAAATGTACTACTGATAAATGAATTTACAGATTTTTTCATAATTTCTTTTTTTCCTACAACAGATGTAATAGCATAACCGTTTCCAAGAGCTTTTCCGTATACAGCAATATCAGGATTAACTTTATATTTTAAGTGCAAACCTCCAAAAGTTTCTCTAAAACCAGAGGTACATTCATCAAATATCAAAATAATTTTTTTTTCATCACATATTTTTCTTATTTTTTTAAGAAATAACGGACTTTCAAAACTTCTAGCAACTTCCATTTTTATTATGCCTATTTTATTTTTTCTAATAATTTTTTTTAAATTTTTTAAATCATTATATTCAAAAGGAAATATCGTTGACTTAAGTTTTGACGGAACTCCAATAGGATTTAAACCTTTCATTAGATGATTATTTAAAGCTTTTTTATTTTGAATATTTGCCGCTAAATACCAATCATGCCATCCGTGATATCCGCAAACAGCAATATTTTCATTTTTAGCTGCTACTCTTGCTATCCTTACTGCTATTGAGTTTGCTTCTCCCCCAGTTCTTGCAAATTTAACCATACCTGCCCAAGGATTTATAGATAGTAATTTTTTTGATAACTCGACTTCTTCAATACAATTTAGACTAGACATATTTCCTTTGTTTATTGATTTTGATACAGCAGCATCGACTAGTTTATTTGAATAACCAAGTATATTTGTACCAACGCCCATTAGCCCTAAATCTAAATACTTATTATTTTCTAAATCCCAAATGTAAGAACCTTTAGCTTTTTTATAATAAACAGGCCATCTCTCTGGAAGTATTCTCTCTGGTTTTTTTGATAGAAGCATATTTCCACCAAGAATAGTATTTTTTGCAGTAATCCATTTTTTTTGACCATAATTTAATTTCGATCCCATGTTTCTTTTAATGTGTTCATTTATATTAAAAATTTTTGGATTATTTGTCTTATATTTAATTATATCTTCTAATGAAAAATAATAATTTTTTTTTGAAAAAAAATATTCGTAGATATTTTTAATTAAGATGTAGTCATCTTCTTCATCTAGAGTTAATCTTAAATCAGAATAATTATTTTTATATAACATATTTTTTTTTGTAATATTTTTATCTTCTCTTAAAACTTTAGTTATGTTTTCTTTCTCAATTTGTGTTTTAGCTTTTTTTATAGAGTATCTTAGTTCTTTAATTGAAAAAATAGATGCATCCATTCCGTCTGGATAGCTTAACTTCAATGTATTAGATATAAAATTTACATTATTTTTTTTATATTTTAAAATTAGTTCATCAATAATTCTAGGATCAATCACAGGACAATCACCTGTGCATCTAACAATAATTTTTGAATTGAATTTTTTAGCTGCTAGATAAACTCTATTTAGAACATTATTTTCATCACCTCCAAAATATTCAATATTTTCCTGTTTACAAATTTTTTTAAAAAATAAACTATCTTTTGTTGGTGATGCTAATATGATTTTATCAACTTCTTTACATTTTTTTATTCTATTTATTTGTTGTGCAATTATATATTTTCCTAAAATTTTCTTAGACAATTTTTTAGGAAACCTAGAGGAGTTTAGTCTCGCTTCAATAATAACGGATACATTTTTCTTTGGTAAATTCATTCAAGTAAAATTTTTTTTTGAATTATAATATATTAATAATAAAAAAATTGTATTAGTATAAATCTGACTTTTATCAATAGAAATTATTATTATGAATTTAGTTTTGGGAGGTGCTCAAATAGGAAATAAATATGGTTTGTTCAATAATAACAATTTTTCTAAAAAAGAATTTTATGAATTTGAAAAATTAATTTTATCATCAAATATAAAATACATAGATACCGCCCAATCATATGGTAGAAGCGAAAAAATTATAGGAAATAGTAGAATAAGAAATTTAAATATAATTACTAAGATTAATTTTTCGCTTCATTGGAAAAAAAAATTAGAAAATAAAATATTAAGCCAGGTATTAAAGTCTTTAAAAAATTTAAATAAAAAAAATATTTACGCAATTTTAATTCATGACTGTAAAAATTTGCATAACAAAAATGGAAAAATCTTAATTAAAGTTTTAACCAGTTTAAAAAAAAAAGGAATTATCAAAAAAATTGGCGTATCTATATATAGTCCATCAGATTTAGAAAAAATTTGGAAATTTTGGAAGCCAGATATAATTCAAGTCCCATTCAATGTATTTGATCAAAGAATTTTAAAAAATGGATGGATAAAAAAAATTAAAAAAAATGGTATCAAACTATTTGTGAGATCATGTTTTTTACAGGGTATATTGATTAATGATGATAATAATAAAATTGTTATTTCCTCTAAATCAGAAAAAGCTTTAAATAAATTTTTTGATTGGTGTGATAAAAAAAAAATAAATAAAATTAAAGCTTGTATAGATTTTATAAGGCAGTTTAATAAAATTGATTTTTTTGTTGTTGGGTTTGATGATAAAATTCAATTATTAGAAGTTTTAAAAATGTTAAAAACTAAAAAAAAATATATACCAAAGAGTTTTGTTTATAATAATTTAAATCTCATTGATCCAAGAAAATGGAAAATAACTATTTAATTTTAATAAATTATGATTTTAAATTTAAAATTTATCAATGAAATAATTTTAATGATATTACTTCTGTATGCAAATTAAAAAAAAAAATTTAAATTATAGTAAACAAAATATAAATGCACTTGATAAAAAATTAGTAGTAACCTCTTTAAAAGCAGATTTAATAACTACAGGAAATTTTGTAACTACATTCGAAAAAAAAATAAAAAATTATTTTAATTCAAACCATGCATTATCTTGTAGCAGTGGTACTGCAGCATTACATATAGCTTTTAAGTCAATTGATTTAAAACCTGGTGATGTTGTAATAATGCCAGCTATTAATTTTATATCTGCTTTTAATTTATGTAAAACTATTGGTGCAAAAATTTATTTAGCAGATGTAAGTCCTGAAACAGGACAGATGCAACCAGATAACGTTATTAAGTGTATAGAAAAAAATAAAATCAAAAAAATTAAATTAATTCTAACAATGTATTTAGGTGGTTATCCAGAAAATGTAGTTGAATTTTATAAAATAAAAAAAATTTATAAATGCATATTAATAGAAGATGCATGTCATGCATTGGGATCAAAATATAAGTATAAAAATAAATTTTATAAAATAGGCTCATGTAAACACTCGGATATATCTACATTTTCATTACATCCCTTAAAAACTATTACCTCTGGCGAAGGCGGTGTTGTAACGACTAACAATAAAAAAATTTTCCAAAAAATGTTACTTTTTAGGTCACATGGTATTAGAAGAAACGAAAATAAACATTGGGAATATGATGTTATCGAGAATGGATTTAATTATAGAATCAGTGATATAAATTGTGCTTTAGCTATTAGTCAATTAAATAGAATTAATTCTTTTTTATCATCAAGAAAAAAAATATTTAATTTTTATATGAAATATCTTTATGAGAATAATCAAAACTTTTTAAAAATAAGATATAATAAAACTAATATACCTGCCTACCACCTATTCTTACTGAAACTCAACAGCACTTTATCTAAAAACAAAATTAAAAATAAGTTGATAAATTATATGATGAAAAAAGGTATTAAATGTCAATATCATTATATACCAATTTACAAATTTAAAATTTTTAAAAAAAAAATAAAATACTCAGATTTTAAAGGCTGTGAAAAGTTTTATAATTCTACATTTAGTATTCCAATATATGTTGATTTATCTAGACAGGATCAGACAAGAATTATTAAAAATTTAAAAAATTTTTTTTAAAATGAATATCCAAAAAAAAAGTAATATTTTTTACAGTAATCAGGCAATTAGAAAAAATATAAACCCATCTGAAAAAGCTGGTAGATTCAAATCACAGTCAAAATTAGAAAAATATATATTTACATATATTGAAAAAATATTAGATTTAAAAAAAAAGGAAAAATTCTTAGATATTGGTTGTGGATGCGGTCCATTAACAGATTTGATAATTAAATTTTGTATAAAAAAAAAAATAAAAGTATTCTTGTGTGATATACCTGAAGTAATAAATGTTTTAAAAAAGAAATATTCAAATTATAAATATGTTTATTTTTTTGAAGGCGAGTTCCAAAAATTAAATTTAAAAAAGTCTTTCGATAAAATCTTATGTTATTCAGTGATCCAATGTGTAAATAACCCAAAATTATTTTATAAAAATATTTTTAAATTATCAAAACCTAAGAGCAAAATATTAATTGGTGATATTCCAAATATAAACAAAAAGTTTAGATTTCTTTCAAGTGAATTTGGCCTTAAGTTTGAATCAAAAAGATTGAAAAAAAAAGTTGTTATAAAAAATTTTTCTGATTTTTTAGCTAAAACAAAGCAAAATAAATTAGTAGACGATAAATTTATTAATTTTATTTTCAATCATAGTAGAAAAAATTTAAGAAATTGTTTTGTAATCAAACAACCAAAAAAACTGCCATTTTCTTATACAAGAGAAGATGTACTAATTGAGGGATTTTAAAAAATGTTTTTATCAATCTGGCCAAAACCAAATAAATATATTTTTAAAAAAAAAAAAAAGATAAACAAAGAACATCTTCAAATTATTGAAAATTTCTTTGTAAAACAATACAATTCAAAATATTGTGTCCTTGTTCCTTCTGCAAGATCGGGAATAGTACTTTCTTTTATTTATAAAAAAATAAATAAATCTAAAATTATTAAAATTCCAAAATGGAGTTCAAGCTGTTTATATAGTTCATTAGGCACGATTTCAAACTTAACATGTAACAGTAATAATTTTGATGCAGCTTTAGTTGTGCATACTTTGGGGAATACGTTTAATACAAACAAAAAATCAATATTAGTAGACGACTCCTCAGATAGTTTACCCAAAAAAAACTTTGTTCCATATATTAATTCTAAATTTTCTGACGTGATTTCTCTACCTAAGATTATAGGTAGTTACTGTGGAGGCTTAGTTCTTACAAATAATAAAAGTTTTTATAAATTCTTAAAATCACAACAAATAAAAAATATCTCTTTGGCATACGAACAGTCATTAAAAAAATATAAATCCAATATACTAAAAAATATTAACTTTGACTGGTTTTATCATGAAGCGTTTAATTTTAGTCTAGATTTTAACACATGTGAAAATGTATTTCATAACTTAGACAATTTTTTTTTAAACAAAGAAATAATAGAAAAAAGAAGAAAAATTTTGAAAAGCTTGATTAATTCTATAGATGAGCATCGATTAGGTCCGTGCTTACAACTTGATTATGATAAAAGATATTCTAAATTTCTTGAAACAAGACACTTTAATGTTACACAATCAATACATAAAGAAAAATTCATTAAAAAATTAATTTTGCCAATACATTTTACAATTTCAGATAGAGAATTTTATAAAAAATTAAATGCAATTAAAAAGAACTAATTATTTAAAAATTAGAGAAAAGTTAATTAATATAAAAAAAAACCAAAATATTATTTTTGAACCTTTATTAATTAAATATTATCAAAGTTATTTTGATAAAAGCTATTTCAAAGATATTTCATTTGAAATAGAAAATAAAAATAATTTTATTCTTTGCCCTTTAACCTTAGAGAGAAAAGATAATCAAAACTATCTCAGTTTTTATGGTAACTTTTTCTCCATTTTTTATGTTAATAAAGAAATTGAAATCTTTAATTATTTTTTTAAGAAAATACAAAGTATAATTGAAAATGAAAAAATTCAAAATATTAAGTTCTCATTTCAAAAAGAGTTTAGGGAAAAAGAAATAAATCAAAAGCAATATGTAGATATTGATAAAATTGTTTTAAATAAATATATAGATTTAACAACTGACTATGAAATGATAATTAAAAATTTTTCCAAAGGTCATAAAAGTGCAATAAAAAAAAATTATGATGAATTAACTTATCAGATAATAGATGACAAAAATTACAATAATGAAATATTTGATATGATGAGGTTACACGAAGAGGTATCAGGAAAAAAAACAAGATCTAAAAAAACTTGGATTATAAATGAAGAAATGATTAAAGAAAAAAAAGGTTTACTTGTTAAAGTAACAAAGGAAAATCAGGCTGTTTCATATTCATTTTTTTTTAAAAATAACTCTGAGGCTTTTTATTTTAGCTCGTGCACATATAGAAGCTTATTTAATAATTACAAAAATATAACGCATAAATCAATAGAACATATGATTAAATACCTTAAAAAACTCAATTGCAAAAAAGTTACATTAGGAAATACCAAAACACTTTATAGTGTGGAAGAACTTGATTTAAAAAATAAAAATATTGAAAAATTTAAATCTTCTTTTGGAGGAAAAGAATTTGTTAATTGTTATTGCAACAATATTAGTGAAAAATTTTTTAAAATTATTTAGTTCTATTAATTAAGTTTAATAATTGGATTATTGATCTATTAAAGGACCTTGTATCCACATAAGTTAAAGACTGCACATTTTTAATTTTCATAATCTTGTTTAATTCATATTTGTTCCGAAAATAATTTGTATATTTAAACTTAAAAAGTTTAATAATTTCATTTTTAGAAAAGACTTCACTTAAGATTTTAGATAATTTTGCTTTAGAGGCTCCTTTTTTATTTTTAGTAATTCGAGCAGAAAATGACGTAAATTTCTTATGCTTAATAAATTGCGTTCTATCAAAATAACCCTTGAAATATTTTTCAAAAAAATCAGAATAGAAAATATCTTTAAATTTGTTTGATTTTATAATTGCAACCATGTGTTCACTTATTACTTTGGTATATTTGATTTCAAATAATTGATCTTTATAATAAATTCTTTTTAGGCCAAAAAAACTAGGAATAATTGCATAATCATATCTAAATTTTTTATTGATAAGTATCGTGTTATTTTTGTCTATTTTAAGTTCATTTACCTTTATTTTTTTGAATGACTTTTTTGGTAAATTTTTAATAAAATTATCAAAATTATATGAAAATTTACTTTTAATTTTATATTTTGTAATTATTTTCGAACTTATTTTTTTTACTTTAACTTTAAGCTTGTATCTTAAAAAATGATTAATTTTTTTTAGGTATTTTTCTTGATATTTATTTGTGGGAACAACAACATTTGATTGTTTTCTAATTTGATACTTTTTATATCTAAATGTTCTCCACGCTCCTCCTATTTCATTTGATTCGTTCAAAATATCTATTTTATATTTGTTTTTTTTTATTAGAAAATATGCAAATATTAACATAGGCAATGAAGCACCCAGGATAGCTATCTTAGAATCTTTTTTTATATTATTCACAATTTTTATTTTTTAAAAATAATATATCCACTTCTGCTAAATTTGATAATTTTAACACTGTTTTTTAATTTCATCTTTTCAAAGAAAATTAATATTTCATTTTTATTTATCCCCGAACCCATTTTTCTAATATAATCACCTATGTTAGAAAAATTTCTTTTAAAAAATAAATTTTTTATTTTACTAAGAAATAATAAAAAATAATCCCAAAAAAGAAAAAAAACTGACAAAAATTTTACTTTTTCTAAATTTAGATTATTTTTAATATTATTTTTTAATATTAATTCTTTGATATCTTCAATAATTAGTTTTGAGGAAGACTTTGATGTTAAGTGTAATCTTTGTTTTATATATTTTATATTCTGATTCTTATTTCTATAATTATCTCGATTGTTAATTTTCTTAAGTTCATTTTTTAATACTTTATAATTTTTGGCTTGTTTAGTGCAAAAATTAGAAAAATTTCTTAAAGATTTATCTTTTTTAACATCACCATATGATATTGCTCTCTTACCCATTATTACAGCTTGAGCGCCCGCAATAGAGGAGTTAAATATCACACATTTAGAAGCCGCAATATATGCTGTAATGTCAAACTCGTCTTCTACAATTATATTTTTATATTTTACAAAGTTAATTTGAGATTTCCAATTACTGATATCCTCTGAGGGATGTGGTTTTATTATTATATTTTCTTTGGGAAAATCTAAGGAAAGTTTTTTGACCATTTGTAAGAAATTTTTAAATATAGAATAATTGTATTTTTGCGCATCAATTCTTCTTTTTAAAGATAATGTAGTTTGGCTTTTTTTTAATTTCTTAGAATTTGAGATAGCTTTTCTTAAGTCTCTATCTGAGCTATAAAAAGAACTAGGGATAAATATAAATGATCCGTGTTTCCTATTTATTTTTTTTATATCCTTATCAAAATAATTTTTGTAAACATCACTTCTCCATAGATCAAGCCTTGGAGCACCTGTTTTTTTAAATTTTTTCTTAAAATTAGAGTATTTTTTACTCCATATTCTATGATCAAAACTGCCCCATGTATAAACTCTATCTACTAATTCAACATTTTTTGAGTTACTCCTGTATTTTAAAAATGATAAGAAAATATCATCATTTGATAGCGCATAACCTCCCTCTTCATCCAAAGATACGTACAAATTTCCTTTTTTTTTTATTCTCTGAATGTGTTTTGTATCATTATCGTTAATTGATTTATAAAAGTAAATACCCTTACCAAAATAATTAGTAGCTCTTTCAATTGCTTTTTTATCACCAATAATAAAGAAAAATTTTTGATTAATATTGCTAAGAATAAAAAAAAGTTTTGATATTAATTCACGAGATTTTACCTCAATCGTCAAAAATATTAAATTCATTAAAGATTTATTATGTAAATTAAAAAAAAAACATTTAATGTTATAAGATAGATTTAAGGTTATTTAAGTTTAAAAAATTATTTTCTTTTGAGTTATATGAAAAAAAACTACTAATATTTTTAATTTTATAATTTTTCTTGAAAAATTTTCTTATTTTATTTTTGTTATTTTTACTATTATTTGCCAAAATAATATAATATTTTCCAATGTTAATTGTATCTGAGCTATCATGATTTTGTATTAGTTCTTCATGCATCTTTTCCCCAGGTCGCAATCCAACAATTTTAATTTTTCTCTTTGCATTAATTGCCTTACATAAATCTACTATTTTACAGCTAGGCATTTTAGGTACATAAATTTCTCCACCAACTTGATTGTCTATTGCGAAGAGAACAGTTTTTACTCCATCTTCTAAAGAAATTAAGAATCTTGTCATTTCATAACTGGTTAATGGAAAACTTTCAGAAATAGATTTTTGATTTATCTCCTTAAATTTTGGAATAACAGAGCCTCTAGATGATATTACGTTCCCATATCTAACTATAGAAAATTTCACTTTACCACCAGCATAATCATTTGCTGCAATAAAAAGTTTATCACTACATAACTTTGTTGCACCGTAAAGATTGATTGGTGCAACAGCTTTGTCAGTCGAAAGAGCGATTACTTGTTTTACTTTTTTATCAATAGCTGCCTCAATAATATTTTGTGCTCCGATCACATTTGTATTTATAAATTCTGTAGGGTTATATTCTGCGGTTGGAACTTGTTTCAATGCAGCAGCATGAATTATAATATCTACATTGTCGAAAGCTCTTGCAAGTCTATCTTTATCTCTTACATCACCCAAAAAAAATCTTATTTTAGGGTTTTTCAAAAAATCTTTTTGAAGAGACATATTAAATTGTTTTAGTTCATCTCTACTAAATACAATTAATTTTTTAATTTTTTTATACTTTTTTAAAATTATTTTACAAAATTCTTGTCCAAAAGAACCTGTTCCGCCTGTTATTAAAATTGTTTTATTATCTAAATTGATCATCAAATAACTTTTTAAGATTAATGTATATACCTATAAATTTTAACTAACTACAAAAAAAATAATATTGACCTATTAAAAAAATAAAGTAAAAATATTTAACGTTCAAATATTGAACATTATAATATGAAAAATAATCAAGATCAATTAAATTTATTGAGAAAAATTAGTATTAATAAAAATCAATCACAAAGAGATATGGCTAAAGATTTAGGTTTTAGCTTAGGAAAACTAAACTATTGTTTAAAAAGTTTAAATGAAAAAGGATTAATTAAAATTAAAAATTTTAAAAAAAATCCAAATAAATTAAATTATGTTTATCTTTTAACGCCAAAAGGAATAAATGAAAAAACAAGGCTGACTGTAAATTTTATGAAAAGAAAAATGCGAGAGTATGATGAGCTTAAAAAAGAAATGGAAAAATGAAATCATAAAGTGGTTTTAAAATATTTTATTTTAAAAAATTTAAAGTATATAAAATAATGGAAAAGTTACTAAAAATATTACCGAAAAATGAAAAAAAAAATCTTTTTTTTTTCTTTTGTTTAATCTTAATTATAATGCTTTTAGAGTGTTTGAGTATTGGAGCAGTTTTCCCATTATTAATTACTATTTTATCTGAAAATTTTAAAACTGAGAAAGTATATTTACTTATAGATAATTATATAGGTGATATAACCTATAATTATTTAATTTTAATATTATTATCAACTCTTTCATTAATATTTATTATAAAGAATTTATTCATCATTTATCTAAAATGGTGGAGTAATGGTTTCAATAATAGAGTGCAATTTAAATTGCAGAGAAGACTTTTAGAAATTTATTTATCACAATTGTATTTAGACGTACTTG
>Ga0315320_10001656_pt1 | contig 18497 bp, 19 predicted proteins | sample M140m21515metaG_FD_203458 | JGI IMG/M metagenome (GOLD analysis project Ga0315320, IMG submission 203458) | Ammonia-oxidizing marine archaeal communities from Monterey Bay, California, United States - M1 40m 21515 | ecosystem: Environmental > Aquatic > Marine > Coastal | place: USA: California... | reverse complement strand
AAGGACGAACGCTTGCAGTGCATAGCGGATGACAGCCTATTTAAGCGCATCAGATTAACGGCACGTTACGGAGGACTATCACCGCTTATAGGCAACGCTGGACTGTTCCGTGACCGTTGTACTAACCTAATGGAAATAACGACAGTAAAAGCGGCACGGATGGCAATCAGGCACACCGCGAACCTACCCAATCGAGTCGATGAACTGTTAATGAAATTTAATACCTTGACTGATTCATGGCAACACAGTGTTGCGACTATCGACAAAATGGCATCCAACCGCGTTAATTTAGGCGAGTATGTAGATGCGATCTGGAACGTAGACCGCGAAGAACTGGAACACACCACACGAGCAGACAATCGCGCCAAGGACGTATTGACTCGCTACCGAGACGAAGGCAATCGAGTGCACAGCAACAGCGCCTTTGACGTAAACGCGAACGGGTGGCAAGCCTTTAATGCTGTTCAAGGATATGTTCAGCACAAAGGGACGGGAACATCCTACAGTTTAGGAAACGCATTTAGCGCATTGGACAACCCACGTGTTAAACGAGCCGAAGAACTAGCCCTAGCATAATCACCAACCGACACCGCCCCCAATGGACTAGCCACCCATTGGGGGCTTTTCTATGTATACTGAAGCCACCTAGAACGCCCACCACGCCCCGATCTACCGTCCCCCCTCATAATCACCCACCAAAAATAGATCGCCTGTTTCAGGGGATCGTAGAGCCTCAGACCCCCATTGTAGGAGGAAGCAACCCCACAATAATCTGAAAAATCTCGGCATCAAAAAACTTGACAACACCTACCCTTTTATGTATAATACACTCAACCTAAAGGAGGAACAATGAAAATATTATTTAACAGAAAAAAAGTATTAGGCGCGATGTACAACGCAACAACTCATGACACAACGGTCAGGGTAACTCCAACAAGAATTAGCTGCAGAACTATTTCTGTGCTACCCCGAAACAACCCAAAGAGCACAGATACCCCACCTAAAATCATGATAGACTTCCCTGTGGAAGTAATCAGAGAGTGGATATCAAGCCATGAAAACGAAACTTACCTGCCAATCTTCGTTTCAGAGAATAACCTCGTGCTCCTATAATTTTTTTAAAAAAAATCTCGCTATAAAATTTTTTGTCAGCTAAATATCCTTGTTTAGCTGGCTTTTTTTGCAATTAAGCATAAAATTTTTTATTTTTTCTAATAATAGTGCTAAAATCAATATTTCCCCTTGACTTATGCTTTCGGGATACGTATAATGCGCTAAATTAGAAAAACCATAAATATTAGCGACCAGACCCAGAGTGGGCAAACTATTATTTATCTTACTGAGGACTTCCCCAGAGCGTCTGGTCGCTATTTTTTACAGGATACATTATGTCACGAAAAAATATAAAACTATCTGACGTAAGGCGAGCAGCTGCATTACGCTGCACATGGAAAGAAGTTGCAACATTCTGCGAGGTGTCTACGACTACTCTCGCCAAGCTCCGTAAGGAAGACCAGCGTATTGACGAAGCGTATGAGAACGGACTGTGCGAGGCAAACATTTCCCTTCGCAGGAACCAACAAGTTCTTTCTCAAAGCAACGCTCCGATGAGTATTCACCTGGGCAAACAGTATTTAGACCAGACAGATAAGAAAACAATCGAGCACACTGGACCTGACGGTTCATCCTTAGAATTTAATATATCCGCTCTATCGAAAGAAGAGCGTACACAGTTGAAGAAAATTGTTGAAAAAAGTACAGGTACTGACCAATCCTAGAGAATTTCTCTAAAGCGCAGATTTTAGGTGCAATCGAAAAAGCTGATTGTGAAGACTCTTTAATGGAGTTTATCAAGGCTTCTTGGCACATATTAGAACCTTCAAATGAGTTTTCCAGTGGATGGCACATTGAAGCTGTCTGTGACCACTTAGAGGCTATTTCTAACGGTGACCTTAAACGTCTCCTTATTAACGTTCCTCCTGGGTTTATGAAGTCACTGACTACTAACGTATTCTTTCCTTGTTGGGAATGGACACGTAACCCGTCTTTAAGATACGTATGTTCTAGCTACAGCAACAAACTAACTATACGCGACAACGTAAAAGCGCGTTACATTCTTGAATCAGACTGGTATCAACGTCACTGGGGTTCTATAATTGATCAGAATGAGAACAATAAAGAAAAGTTTGCAACGAAGCAAAGAGGCTTTAAGCTTGCTACCTCTATTGGTGGTGCTACAACTGGTGAGCGTGGGGATAGGTTTATATTTGACGACCCTCACAATGTGGCGGAAGGTGAAAGTGATGCTAAGATACATGAGGCATCGACTTACTGGAGAGAAGTAGCTCCTACACGCTTAAACAGCGCGGTAGATTCAGCAATGCTGGTTATAATGCAGCGAGTAAGTGAGCGCGACATATCTTCCATCATTATCGAGGAAGAGCTTGACACATTCACACACCTGTGCTTACCGATGGAGTACGATCCAAGCCGTAAGTGTATTACAGAGTTTAAGAATTTTAAATTTGAAGACCCCCGTAAGAAAGAAGGTGAGCTTCTGTGGGAAGAACGTTTCCCAAGAGTCTCTGTTGAACGTGATAAGCGCAAACTTGGAGCATACGCTACAGCAGGTCAGTTCCAACAAACTCCAATCCCTCGTGGTGACGGGTTATTTAAAGTTGAAAATATTAAGATTGTAAACGGTTACCCTGAAAGCATTGTTTCTACCGTTCGCGGATGGGATATTGCAGCGACTGATGGTAATTCTAAAAAAGGTCAGAAGGCTGCGTATACCGCTGGAGTAAAACTTGGTATAACCAAAGACGGTCGTTTATACGTCATGGACGTAAAACGTTTCAAGAAAGACCCTGGTCAGATGCAGGAAGAGATTCGTAAAACTGCTGTTGAGGATGGTCTTTCTGTGCTTCAAAGCATACCACAAGACCCAGGTGCGTCAGGTAAAGCGTTAAAATACTCTTTCCTGGACATCTTACACGGTTACCCTGTTCACTTTTCACCAGAGAGTGGCTCTAAAGAAACACGAGCATTACCTATCGCCTCACAGATTGAGGGAGGTAATTTATACATGGTAAAAGCACACTGGAACGGAGCGTTTATGGACGAATTAATAACGTTCCCTGTGGGTAAGTTTAAAGACCAGGTAGACGGATTAACTAGAGCGTATACAAAACTTATTTCTAATCGTAAAAAGAACGATAAAATTATAGGTCCATCTCTTATAACATGACTTATCACTATCTGTATAAAATTACGAACACTACTAACGGTAAAATTTACCTTGGAATCCACAGTACCGATAACCTTGATGATGGTTACTTTGGCTCAGGGACTGCTTTTAAAAAAGCTATTACAAAGTATGGTAAAGATAATTTTATTAAAGAGAATCTTGAATACTTCGACACACGCGCCCAGCTAGTAGCCCGTGAAGAGGAGTTAGTAAATGACGTTTTTGTAGACCGTGCTGATACATATAACATTACTACTGGGGGGTACAGAGATGCCTCTGCAACGAGAAAAGGTAGCCGTAACACTATAGGCAAATTGTCTAAAAAGAATACTAGCGGACACCCTAATATCTCGAAGTATACGAAAAGAATTAGAGGTAAGAGTTACCTTTACTGGAGACTTAGATTGCCATTCAAAGGGGAACGTATTGAACGACTATTCCCGTTTACATCCTGTGGATTAAAACGAGCTATTGAAAACCGAGACGCATTGTTCGAGAAAATAGAGATTATATAATGGGACTATTTGATAAATTTAAAAAAAGAAAAGTGACCCATAAACCCATAGGCGTTTCAGGAACACCTACCTATTCAGGGTTTATTCAAGAGCAAGAAAAAAACCCTAAGATTTCAGGTAATGCTAAATATCTCACTTACTCTGATATGTCTGCTAACGTTTCAATCATCGCATCAGGGATGCGGTATTTTTTAAATATGACAGCTAAACCTGGCTGGTTTGTTGAGCCATCGGACGAGTCTACTGAAGCTATTGAGATAGCACAGTCTGTAGAGGCTATCATCAACGACATGGACACTCCTTGGAGACGTGTTGTTAGACGCGCAGCAATGTACCGTTTTTATGGGTTCTCAACCCAAGAATGGACAGCTAAAAAACGCGCTGACGGTACTATTGGTCTTAAAGATATATCTCCTCGTCCCCAGGCAACAATCAATCGTTGGGATATCTCAAAAAGCGGTGAGGTTTATGGTTGTTGGCAAGAAAGTCCTTGGGACTACAAAGATATCTATCTTCCCAGACACAAACTTGTTTACCTTGTGGATGACTCATTAAATGACAGTCCAGAAGGTCTTGGTCTACTCAGGCACGTAGTTGAGCTTGCCGAGAGCCTACAGAGATTTGAAGAATTAGAAGCTATTGGGTTTGAGACAGACCTGCGTGGAGTGGTTCATGCTCGTGCACCTTTTTCTGATTTAGCTGAGAAGGTTGCAAGTGGAGAGATTACTGAGTCAGAAATGAACTCAATTCTTAATCCGTTAAAAGACTTTATTCAAAACCACATTCGCGGTAAGAAGACAGGGATTATTTTAGACTCTTCTGTGTACAACAGTTCTGATGAAGCAGGTCGTCCGTCAAGTGCTAATAAATGGGAAGTTGACTTAATGTCTTCTGGCATTACTTCCCAGGACGCTATCTACACAGCTATCCAACGTAAGACAGCGGAGATTGCGCGTGTTCTTGGTGTGGAAGGACTGTTGCTTGGCGGAGAGAATGGGTCTAACGCTTTATCTCGCGATAAGAGCCAGAACTTTCACTTAATTATCGACTCTACAATTAAAGAAATTACAGACACATTCAATAGAGATATTTTAGACCCTTTGATGGACCTTAACGGTTGGGACAAAGAGCTAACTCCTAAATTTAAAACAGAAGCAATACAATTCCGAGGAATTGATGAGATTGCTCGTGCGCTTAAAGATATTGAAGCTACTTCTCTTGACCCAGAAGATGAAGCACATGGAGTCATGTTTGACCAGCTCGGTCTTCCCCGTCTTGATTCTACTAAAGAGCGTGAGGAGCCTGTTGTTCAACAAGTTCCACGTAGTTCACCATTACAGGAGAGACAAGACTAATGTCACTTATTGCTTACCCAGCATCTAACGCTAATTCATACGTATCAAACGCTGACGCGGACACTTATTTCAGTGACCGATTAAATTCTGATAAATGGACTGGCTCTGACGAGACTACTCAGGACCAGGCGCTGGTAACAGCGACATCTATTATTGAGCGTGAAAAGTTTAAAGGTGCGCGTACATCAGACTCCCAGGATTTAGAGTTTCCTCGAACAGGATTGACTGACCGATACGGAGACGCTGTAAGCGATTCTGTTATCCCTAACGAGGTTAAACTTTCAACATACGAATTAGCTATTGAACTTTTAACTAATTCTGGTATTCAAACTAAAGGTAATGTCTCCAGTAACAAGAAACGTTTAATTACTGGTGAGGTACAGGTTGAGTACTTTGGTAATAACGACCCACGCGGTTCAGCAACATTACCTGCTGTGGTATATCAATACTTAAAATACTTTATTGACAACACATATCAAACAGGATGTGTTTCTTACGGCACAGATGAAGAAAGTCAGATATCTTCCTATAACCGCCAGGAGCCATTAATGTAATGAGTTACCTCGGTGAAGAAATATCTTCTATTATTAACGAAGACTTTAAAGATTTGTTGTATGATGCAACTCTTATACAAGTAACACCAGGAACACGTAGCTCTGGGTCTTTAACTGGAGGTACTAACCCTACATCGTCCTCTTATTCTTGTAAAGGGTATATTAGCGAGTTTAATAATACCCAACTAAGACAAACTTTAATACAAGATGGAGATAGAATGGTAGTTATTTTAGCCGACTCTATCTCTGTTGTACCAAAACCAGGTGATAAAATAACTATTCAGTCTGACACTTACACTATACGTGAGGGTGGGGTTAAACGAGATCCTGCTTCAGCGATATACAGTCTACATTGTGGAGTGAACTAATGCCAAAAAAGAATTATTATAAAGGATAAACAATGAGTACAGAAACTTTCAGACCACCTAAGATATTAAAAGAACGTTATGGGCTTGAGACTCCTCTTACCTATAATGAGATAATTAATTTATCTAAACTATACGATAAAGACGAAGAGTTTAATTCTTGGCTTGAGAAAGCACAGAAGAAAAACGAGTTTGTCACTTCTGTGGAGGTTACCAAGGTACAAGAAGACCTCGGTATAGTTATGGGGTTTGCTATTGTCTGTAAAGAGGACGGTGAAGAATATTTTGACACTCAGGGCGACCATATACCTGAAGATGCTATGTTAAAAGCCAGTGCTGATTTTATGAAACACTCTCGTATGGCAGATGACATGCACGACGAAAACCCTATTGGTGATGTTGTGTTTGCCTTCCCTCTTACTGATGATATCGCTAAGGCATTTGATATTACAACTAAAAAGACTGGTTTGATTATTGGTATTAAACCATCGGAAGAGATACTAAATAAGTTTAAATCAGGGGAATACCGAGGATTTTCAATCGGTGGTTACTACGGAGAGACAGAATATGTCTAAGAAGAAAAAAGTTATGCGTTCATTTAAAATGAACTTTATAAGTGCTGTTGATAACCCTGCACAAGAAGGTGCAAGGTCATTACTATTAAAACGTCACTCGGCAGAAGAAGACTCAGTTGATCTCATGGAAACATCGGATCAAGAAGCTCGGAAATCTGAAAGTCTGGAGACACAAACTGAAACCAAAACAAACAAGAAGGAAGAAATCATGAGTGAAGAACTGCAAAAATCTCTTGATTCTTTGGTAGCTCGTTTGGACAAAGCCGAGAAGATTGCAGAGTTGAGTGACCTTGAAAAGTCACACTACAGCTCTCTTGATGCATCTACACAAGATGCGTTTTTATCTTCAGACGCTGCGGACCGCGAATCAGCTATTGAAAAGAATGATGGAGAAGACCCTGTGGTATACACTGACGCTTCTGGCGTTGAGTACCGCAAATCTGATGATGCTCGTTTAATCAATTCTGTAAAGAAATCTGACGAAGCTATCAAAAGAGCATCTCAACTTACTGAAGCTCACCACCAAGAGTTGTTAAAAGTCCAAGCTAAAGAAGATATGGAATTTTATCCTGGTGAAGAAGCTACTAAAGTTGCTTTGTTGAACAAAGTATCCGAAATTAGCGATGACGCTACCCGTGATGCTGTTCACGAAATGTTGAAAGCCAACAACCAAGAATTGGCTAAAGCGTTTGACTCTATGGGTCACGCTAACCCTGCTACGGTAGACGATGGTCCTGAAGCCGAGCTAACTAAGATTGCTGAAGAAATTGCAAAACGTGATGGCGTGTCTTTTGAACAAGCCTACGTTAAAGCACTCGACAGTGAAGAAGGTGCATCTTTGTATGCACAACGAGGAGTGTAAATCATGGCTGTGGAAGAATCCGTAGTTTCAATTACCATTGAAGCAGGTGCCGACTTGTCCGCTGGACAATATAAATTCGTCACTGTTGCTGCTGATGGTCAAGTAGACCTTACCGCTAGTGCTGGCGGTGCTGCTATTGGCGTATTGCAAAATGCTCCTGATGCAGCTGGCGTTCCAGCAACTGTGGCTATCGCAGGTCGCGTAAAAGTAACTGCTGGTGGTACTGTTGCCGCTGGTAATAAAGTTCAATCTGATGCAAGCGGTGACGCTATTGTAGCAGCTTCTGGGGACACTGTTCTCGGTTACGCTCTGCAAGCTGCCGATGACGGTGACGTTTTCGCTATTGCATTAATCAGTCAACACATTTTAGCATAAGGAGGCTTACTAATGTACGATGTTTCACAAGTTCAGAAAGTACAGCCTACTCAAGGCTCAGTACATGTTGATGGTCCATTGACCAACATCTCTCTTGCTATCATGCAAGGGCAAGACCAATTTGTAGCACGTAAAGTGTTCCCTCAAATTGGCGTTAAAAATCAAAGTAATTCTTACTTTACTTTTGATGAATCATTCTTTAACCGCAACGACATGGGCAAACGTGCTCCTGGCACCGAAGCTAGTGGTGGCGGTTATGAAGTCGGTACTGGTACGTACAGCTGTGACGTATATGCTTACCGTCATGATATCCCTAAACAAGTACGCGAAAACGCTGATGCACAAATCAACGTTGACCGTGAAGGCACAACTCTGTGTACGTACAAAGCTCTGATTTCCGAGGAAGTCAACTGGGCTGCGTCTAACTTCACAAACGGTATTTGGAATCGTGATGTTCAAGGCGTTAGCGGTACTCCATCAGGTGCTCAAGTAAAACAGTGGAATGATGCTGCTTCGACTCCAATCGAAGACATCCGCGCTGAAATGACTACCATGCAAGCAGCTACTGGTGTCCGTCCAAACACATTGACGGTTAATCAGCAAGTACTTGATGCGTTGTTAGATCACCCAGACATTATTGACCGTATTAAATATGGTCAAACACCAGGTGCTCCAGCACTGGCAGGTAAAGACTACCTGAAAGCTTTGTTTGGTGTTAAAGAGATGCACGTAATGGGTGCTATTGTAAATAGTGCTGACGAAGGTGCAACTGCTTCTAACGGTTTCATTGGTGGTAAAAACGCTCTGTTGGCTTACGTACCTGATTCTCCAGGTCTTATGACTCCAAGTGCTGGTTACACCTTTAACTGGACTGGAATGAGCGGTGGTGCTCAAGGTTCGTTTATTAAACGTTACCCAATGACTCACCTCGACTCCGACCGTATCGAAATCCAAACTTCTTATGACCACAAAGTGGTTTCTGGTGGATTGGCTATGTTGTTCTACGATGTTATCGCGTAGTTGATTAGTTGGAGGGGGCTTCGGCTCCCTCCTCTATTGGAGATTATAATGATTAAATATACTGCACGTAAAGACTTTAAGTTTAGTGGTCGCATGTTTTCTGCTGGTGATAAATTCAACTGGAGACGTTTAGCATGTAACCAACGTAAACTTGATACTTTAATCTCTGCTGGCTTAGTTCAAGAAGAAGGATCTGTGGAGGTTGTAGAACCTGTTATAGAAGAACCTGTCTACGAAGAATTAGTCGAAGAGTACGAAGAAGAAGAAGAAGAAGAAGAAGAAGAAGAAGAATAACCTAATGGCTGATACCCAATATAGTAATAGGCGTGAATTTACACGTAAGTACTCTAAAACTCCTGGGGCAGCAGGTCTATTCCCTATAACTATAGAGAAAAGAGCTACTTTTACTTATGGGGGGCAGATTTCTTCAACTACCACTTGGGCTAAAGATTTTCAAAGAGCATTATTAAAAGATACTGATTCTGAGACTAAAAAATTAATGGCTACTGTTGTGGATAGTTTGATGGAAGATAGTCCTGAAGACACAGGGTTAATGAAGCATAGTTGGTTTGTATCTTCTGGAAAAATTGCTAGAGGTATAGCCACTCCTAGTGCTACTGCTGTATCAAAAAGCTCTATAGATAAATTTAGGTATAGTGCTAAAGCAGGTGGTCCTCAAGTAAATAGACTAGCTTATAAAAAACACCTAGCTAGACTAAAATTAGGTAAAGGTTCTAGGAAGCGTTTACATATTGTTAATAATGTTTATTACACATCAGAATATGATAGTAAGTATCCTTTTGTGGCTTCAGCTATTGATGAAGGGGTATCAAAATATATTGGTGCATTTCCTTCTGACATATCAGATAACGGTAATAACGATGATTGGCTTTACTAGATGAATAAAGACACTGCTAGAGAATATATCCTGCAACGTTTTGTAGATAATATAGGTAGCACTAGCTTTACTTTCTCAAATGAGAATTATGACCCTGCTGTAGACACTGAATGGGTTTTATTTGAAGTTCTTGAGCTATCTTCTTTTCAAGAAACTTTAGGGGTATCGGGTAACCGTAAATATGAACGTTCTGGTTTAGTACAAGCTAGAATATTTACTCCTATAAATGAAGGTACTTCTCTATCAGATTCAATCGCAACAACAATTAGAACTACGTTTGAAGGGATTTCCTTTGACGGCATCAGGTGTTATGACGCTGTGTCGCGTCAAACAGCTCCTGACCCTAAAAATACATGGTTTCAGCAAATCGTTGAAATCTACTTTGAATACACTGACATTAAATAAGGAAAATTATCATGGCACGTACTATGACAAATAATTTTGGGCTTGCCTACGCAGAGGAAACTACCTTTGGCACAGTTCCAACAACAGGTTGGAGAACACTTCAACCAAACAGTCTCGGCACAATGGGACGAACAATCACGACAGTAGCTCGTGATCCAATTTCTAAAGAACGTCAACGCGAAAAAGGGACTATAACCGATCTCGACAGTGCTGTTGAGTTTGAAGCAGACCTTACCCGTGAAGACTTTGTTAACTTCTGTGAAGGTTTTACCTTTGCAGACAAAACATCTGGTCCATCCGACTACTCCGTCTTTGATAGTAACGGAGCAAATGCTGTTAATGGTACTCCTAGTAGCTTTACAATAGCTGCGGACGTAGCTTGGCAAGAAAACACCTTGTTGTTCGGTAGTGGTTACGCTAATGCGGCAAACAACGGTCTTCATGTTGTTGGTACTGGATCAAGTACTATCTCTATTAACGTAGGTAGCACTCTTGTAACTGAAACAGCTCCTACAGGTGCAAACCTTGAGGTATGTGGTGTTCGTGCAACTGACATCGCGATTGCTGCTGCTACAAGCTACACAGCCTCCACTGGCTTTACTTTAACGACTGGTGGTGACATTAACTGGACAGTAACAGGACTGACCGCAGGACAATTCGTATATATCGTAGGTGCTACTTCTGGTTATGCTCGTATTAAGAGTATTACTGCTACTACTCTTACGTTGGATAAAAAAGGAAGTAGTATTCTTGATGAATCATCTGGTTCAGCTATTAGTGTTTACTACGGTCCATATATCCGTAACGTAGACGTGGATGATGCTGCTTACAATGAGCGTTCTTATTCCTTTGAAGGTTCATATACAGACCTCGGTGGTGTAGGCACAGATGAGTATGAGTATGCTAAAGGTAACTTCTGTAATAGCATGGCTATCAATATGCCTCTTGCGGACAAAGCTACAGTTACCTGGGGATTCATTGGTACTGACACTGATGACCCAACTACTACCCGTGTTGGGGGTGCTTCTAGCGCATTAGCTCCTTCACAAACTACAGCGTTTAACACATCTTCTGATTTTGCTCGACTCAGAATTACTGAAACAGATGAATCAGGTCTAACAACTGACTTCAAAGATATGACGCTTACTGTTAATAATAACGTCTCTCCAGAGAAAGTTCTTGATAATCTGGGAGCTAAATATATGAACACAGGTAACTTTGATGTTGATATTTCAACTACTGTGTTATTTAGTAACTCCGATGTAGTAGACGCTATTCGCGCAAATACTACTGTTACTATGGAGGTAGGTTTATTTAATGATGATGGAGGTATGATTTTAGACATCCCAGAAATGACTATTGGTGATGGTACTAAAGACTTCCCAGTAAATGAATCTATCGCTATGTCTCTAACCTGTATGGCACACAAAGATGAAACCTATGGAATCTCTTTAGGTATTAGTCAGTTCCCATACCTACCCTAACAAATAAGGAAATCCCCGAATGAGTAATTTTAGCCACTTAAAAAAGCTAAACATCGAAGAAGACCGCACAGCGGAATATGTAGTTCACGAGCTGGAGCCAGCAGTCAGATTGACTGTTCGCCCAGCGAGTGAGTGCAATAAAAAATATTTCAATGCGGTTATTCGCTTATCCAAAAAACGTTCAGGACGTAAGTCTTCTGTCAGCCTTAAAGCTATTGAGGAAGACCGTAAAGATGACTTACCATTGTTCGCTAAATATATCATTGTTGATTGGGAAGATTGCGTGGACGCGAAGGGTAAAAACGTTGCGTTCTCTGTGGAAGACTGCCAAGAGTTTCTTGAATGTCTACCTCCTTACATATTCAACCAACTTCGAGTGTTCTGCTCCGATATTACTAATTTCTACCCCGAAGACGAAGATGATGTCTCGGACGAAGAATTGGGGGAGTACTTGGACGAAGATTAAAATGGGATATGCGCTACTCTAAGGATGGCTGGTCTGTCGAACTAGGTCTTGATAAAGGCAGACCAGCCCCAGAGTGGTACTTGGATAAACCCGAACTTGACTCTTCGTCAATGCTATATTTATATTTTTTTAACCAACTATCAACATGTCGCAGCGTAGGAATGGGTGCTGGTCCTATTCCGTGGACAGCAATTCATACGTATTCGGAGTTCAGGAATTTTGATTATATAGAAACTTTATCGTTTATCAATATAATGCAAATGCTGGACTCTATTTACTTAGAAGAGTCAAACAAAGATAAGTAATCCCTCACAGGAAATAAATAAATGCCATCAGAATTTAATCTAAAAATAAATGCCGACTCTACAGGACTGATTAGGAATGTAAGTAGAGCGGTAACATCTATTTCAAAGCTAGAAGGCTCCTCTGTTAAGACAACCAGAGCAATGAGTACTGCTTTTAAAGGTTTAGCTATTGTTGCTTCTGCTGGTCTTGGTTTAGACACAATTCAGAGGTATGGTGATATGTTAGTGGATACGACTAACAGACTCGCATTACTCACTAATAGCACATCAGAACTTAACTCCACTATGGAAGCCTTATTCAAGACATCTAAAGAAACCAGAACGAGTTTTGAAGGTACAGCTATCGTTTATTCTCGTGTGGCTTTGGCTCTTAGAGACACTAAAGCATCTATGCAGGAAGTGATCTCTTTTACGTCCACGTTAAATAAAGCGATTATATTATCAGGTACAAAATCTGTGGAGGCTGGTCAAGCCTTGATTCAGTTATCCCAGGGTATGGCATCTGGAGCGTTACGTGGTGACGAGCTGCGTTCTGTAATGGAGCAGTTACCTTTTGTAGCTGATTTGATTGCTGATAAGATGGGCGTATTCCGTGCATCTCTTCGGTTACTTGGGCGTGAAGGTAAGATTACGACTAAGATTGTACGTGAAGCTATTACGGATGCCACCGAAGGGGTAGACGAGGCGTTTAAGAAAACTACTGTATCTGTATCTCAAGCAGGTAACTTCCTAGAAACATCTTTTCTTCAATCATTTAAAGAGTTAAATGAATTTATTCCTTTAGTAGACATGCTATCTAGCTCTATTATGTTTCTTGCTAATAATGCTGGCGTATTAGGTAGAGCTATGTTAGTGTTATCTGCTTCAATGACTACGTTAAGTATAAAAAGAAACCTTATAGACCCTGTAATAGAAGCAAAAATATATGTGGATCGCTTTGGACTCTCCCTACATAAACTTAACCTAAAAAGACTAACAGCTAATATGGGCGACTTTAAGAAGTCTATATTCCTCAACCTTATTGCCCCTTTCGCTAAAGCCTCTAAACAAGCCTCAGTATATAGGGCATCCCTTACCAAGGTAAATAACTCTTTATCTGAACAGAAGCTAATTATAAATAAAGCGAAGAATATACTTAGAAACCCTGCAAAAGTCACTAGACTAGACCCAGCCCCTCTAATAGCTAAACGTAAGGGGTTACTAAGTGAAAGAGACTCCCTTAAACAAAAAATTGCTTCTTCAACAGGTTCTATGGATAAAAAGGCACAGGGGATTAAGAAATTTGGTAAAATGACTGAGAAATCTACACGTAACTTGTTTTTGTGGCAAGCACAACTAAGTGCTATTGAATCCAAACTTCCTAAATTAAATAAAAAAATAAACATTGCTAATAAGAGTACAGAAACATACACAAATAGGTTGGCTAAAGCAACAGCTACTACAAATAACGCGACAGTCGCTTATAATACAGCTACTGCTGAAAGTAACAGATTAACTAAAGAGAAGAAAAAACTAACCAAACAGATAGGTATGGTTGACAAGAAGATGGGTGTAAGTACCAAAAAGACAGGCAAATTCTCTAAGGTAATGTCTGGTATACTTAAACCATTAAAATTAGTAGGTAAAGGTATTGGATCTATAGCAAAGAAATTTTCTGTTCTAGCTACGTCTGTTGGTGGATTAGTTACGTTAGGTGCTTTGAGCGGAGGTGCCGCCCTTGCTGTAGGAGGATTAGTGACAGTGGTAGTAGCTGTAACTGCTGCTATTTTTATTCTATCAAGCAAATTAAAATTAATGACCTTTAATATGGCTGACGGGTCTAAAAAAGTATTTTCATTATTAGATGGTATTAAAGCCTTTGGTAAAGTACTTATAAAGCAATCACCTGTGATAAAAACTATAAGAACAGGATTACAGAAATTAAGTGGATGGTTTAACGAGCTTGCAGGAACTGAATCTATTTGGCAAGTATGGTTTGCTATGTTTATAACTGGGTGGACTACGATAAGCACTTTATTTAATACTGTATTTGAAAGTCTAGGGCATCTTATAGGAGGTATTTATGATCTTGGCAAAGGTATCCTCACTGGTAATTGGGACAGCTTCAGAGAACGTTTGGAAAAAGTTAAAGGTACATTTAGTAGATTCGCTGGTCTTTTTACAGGCAAGACTATTGCAGACAATATAGATGAAACCTACAAAGTTATGGGGGATACAGCCGAGATAGAGAGGGCAACAGCGGCTCTTGATAACTTAACGAAAACTATAACCGAACTTCAAATTGCTACAGATAAAGTATTCAACCCTAACACATCTTTCTTAAATAAATTAGACCTTGAAAAATTCGAGTTTGGTGAGACTCTTGATCAGTTATTTATGAAAGGAGGCGTAGGAGAAATTTTAGACGATACGGCTATTAATACCGTACTAGATGATATGAAGGATTCGACTGACTTAGTTATTGAAGTGCTTGAAGGATTGAAAGAAAAAGCGGAGTCTAGATTTCTAAAAGGGCGAATTAAAACAGAAGATTTTAGACAAGCGTTGATAGAGACATCTTTTGCAAGTAAAAAACTCGCAGATTCTTTTAAAGAGATTGATAAAGGTCTTAAAAAAATTAAAACAAACCCTTTAGAGGATCTAACGGATAAGATAAAGGACTATGTTACCGTAAGCACGGGGCTTAAAGATACGAATGGTTTTGCATCGGCAATAATGGATTCCGAGACTAGAAAAATATTAAAAGAAATACCAGGACTTGCTAGAGAAGCATCAGATGCTTTTTTTGATCTAAATAAACCTATAGAAGCGTTAGAAACCCCTCTTCAAAAAGCACAAAAAGAATTAGCTAATCTATCTGGATCAGAATTTATGGTGGAGGCAAAAAATCAGTTAATAGACTTCGCAGAAGAAGGATTGAAAAACGAACTATTCCAAGCAATAAAAGATGGAACCCCTCTTGCACAAGAGTTAGTTGATAAGATAACATCTTTTGATAAAAATTTTATAGACCCCTCCAAAGTCACTGCACTTGCTAAAGTACTAAGACAAACCGCTAACACAGAGTTTTTTAAATCATTAGTAGCCGCGAAAACAGTCTTAGAAGACATATCCGATATTGTTAAGGCTAACAATTCTGGTATAGCCAGGTCTGCTTCTGAACAAGATAAGATTAATAAAGCATACAAAGACGCTGTGGAGACGAAGTATGATGAACTTATACCAGACAAGACTCTAACACAGAACCTTCAAGAACGTCTTAAACTAGCTCGTATGACCTCTTTTGAACAAGAGGCATACAGTCTTGCTAAAGAAGAACAAGATAGGCTCAATAGAAAATCTCTTGAAAACATTAAAGGGCTTACAGGAGAAGAATTAGAAAAAGAGCTAAAAATACTTAATCTTAATGAAGATCAATTAGTAACTTTACAAGCTCAAAGCGTAGAAATGCTGAGACAGGTAGACAGCGCAGAAAGACTTAGCCGTGTTACAGAGCAAGCACTTTCCGCACAGTTTGTAGCCCCTGACTTAATTGAAGCTATTAACGTATATAAACAAGTACGTGATCAGATTTCTGAAGATCCTATTACGTCTAATATACTTAGTAGAGAAATAGAATCTATGGAAATGGCTTTACTTAGCCTTGGACCAGCCTCTAATGGAGTAGAGTTAGGGCTTAGACAGGTACAGGAGCAGACAAAATTAACAGCAGACTCTGTGTCAAACGAATTAGTAAACGCCTTTGGACATGCTGAAGACGCTATGGTCGAGTTCTTTATGACAGGTAAGATTGGATTTAAAGAAATGATAAACGCGATGATATCTGACTTGGTTAGATTCGCCACACAGAAGTTTATTATTAACTCGATTGTCGGTGGTCTTGATAATATAGGTAGTAAAAATGTGCAAAAAATACCTGGAACCACAGTGACTATGGAGAACTTACCTGCCACGCCTGGGGTTTCATCAGGTATGGGAGTAAAAATGGATAGCATGAGGTCTTTGGGGGCTGCATCGTCATCGGGGAACGGTGCAGCACCTATTAATGTTACTGTTAATCAGAGCATTAATAGTAGTGGTCAAGCAAGTGACCAAGACATGCTTGATAAGGTAGCTATTCAAACACGTAAAGCAATTAAAGAAACTATTCAGACGGAACTTAAAGAACAACAACGACCTCGTAACATGCTTAATAAAGGGATGTCAATGTAATGGCTTTAACAACTTTTCCAACTATAGACCCTTCTTCAGGAAGTACAAAATCTACTTCGTATAATATTAAAGAAGCGAAATTCGGTGACGGGTTTAGTCAACGTTCAGCCCGTGGCATAAACAATGTGGTCGATAAATGGTCGCTTACATTTGCTAATGTAAACAACACACGCGCAGACGAACTAGAAGCATTTGTATTAGCTCGTGGAGGTACAGAGGCTTTTCTGTGGACACCTCCTTTTGAATCAACTGAGAAGCAGTGGACTATTACACCAAGCTCTTTTAAGCGTAACCCTAACATTGTAAATTCTAGTACAATCACAATGGAGTTGGTCGAGAATTTTGACCTTTAATCATGCCTGAAACATCTATAACATACCCGACTTCTGTATCGACTACCACAGTTACAGATGGTGTAGACTGGACAAACCCATCTAATATTACAGCGAATAATGGTTCTTACGCTACGTGTACTCTCGCAGCAACAGAGTCTACGTATGAACTTAAAGCAACAAACTTTGGGTTTAGTTTAGATAAGTACCATGTTCCTACGACTATATCAGTTAGAATTAAATGTAAACAAGGTTCCTCAGATGAACTTCAGTTCAAAGGTATTAATCTTTTATATGACGGAGCTATTATAGGTAATGTCTACAGAGAAGATACGTACATTTATGGGGATGAACACATATTTACCGTAGGTGAAGGGTTATGGGAAAGCAACATAGACTATGCTAAGGTAAGTGATTCTTCATTTGGTGTATCTGTCTATTATGAAGGTCGTGATGGCTCAGCTACAGGCACAGTGTCTGTTGAGTATATTACTGTAAATGTTGGCTACTCTATAGAGGAAGAAATCACTGATATACGTGATCTATCTGTGGACAACGCTATTGAATTGTACAGTATAGATTTTTCGCCTATAGGGTATTCTAGTAATTTATTTATTACTCCATATACAAATGGGCAGGGGCAAGAGGTTGTTTTTAATGGTATAACTTACCAACCTATACCTATGAGTACATCAGGTTTTGGGTGGGACGGTAAGTCTGCGTTACCTACACCTACTATAACGTTATCAAATGTCCTAAACACTTTTTCAGAAATAAACATTACTTACGGTAATTTGCTAGGTGTGGAAGTAACCCGTATACAAACTTTTGCTCAGTACTTAGATACAGGTAGTTCTCCTGACCCTTTCGCTACACTACCTGAAGACGTATATTATATAGCACAGAAAGTAAATCAAAACGACATTACTGTTGAATATAAACTTGCCTCAATCGTCGATTTAGAAGGTATTAAATTACCTAGAGGTAAATATTATAGAGACTCTTGCATTCATCAATATAGAAGACCTTTAAAAGATACTAACGGTAATTTTATTGAATTTGATTACGGAAAAAGGACTACATGCCCTTATGCTGGAGATGCTTTATTTGATATAAATGGAGAGAGTGTTACTGAGTCTTTAGAAGATGTGTGCTCTTATCGACTACAAACAGGATGCATACCTCGGTTTAAAGATAGTATTACTGGAATACCTATAAAAGCATTCCCAGGTATAACGGATAAACCTTCATCATGAAGCAACACGCCATAGACCAATACCCGAAAGAGTCTTGTGGATTACTTCTAAAAGATGGTACGTATGAACCTTTACAGAATGAACACCCTGACCCAGAAAGAGCTTTTAAGATAGACGGGCTTAAAATACTAGGAAGGGAAGAAGAGATACATGCGATTATACACAGTCACCCTGATGGTAACCGATACCCTTCACACATGGACATGGTATCACAATGCCAATTAAATATCCCTTTTGGGATAGTATGGACAAACGGAGAAATCGCAGAAGA
>Ga0315320_10001655_pt1 | contig 18499 bp, 14 predicted proteins | sample M140m21515metaG_FD_203458 | JGI IMG/M metagenome (GOLD analysis project Ga0315320, IMG submission 203458) | Ammonia-oxidizing marine archaeal communities from Monterey Bay, California, United States - M1 40m 21515 | ecosystem: Environmental > Aquatic > Marine > Coastal | place: USA: California... | reverse complement strand
AGGTAAAGGTTCTTGCTTATGAAACAAAAAACGCTTTAGATATAGATCAGTCCACAGAAAACGCCTCTAATGAAGGGTGGATAGAAAACAATAAAGATGCTGCTGAAAATCCTATTAAAGAATTGTCAGGTATTTATATGAAAATAAAACCAGTTGGTTTTTCAATGGATTTTAATCCTAATAATTTTGCTACATATGAAAGAAGTAATAAAATAAAATGGGGGTTAGGTAGAAATGGATATGTTAATGCAACAATTCCTAAAGAAGAGGAATTTGGTATATCTCAAGTAAAAGAATCTGCAAACTACGTTAATCTTGATATTAACACAGGGTCAACTATTAGCATGAGGTTTGAGTCTTATGAGAGACCTGATTCAGATGGTAATGATACTAAATTCTATGAAAGAGAATTTGTTGTTGGAGCAAACTACCAGGGAGACGCTAATCAGTCTGCATTTGAAAAATTTTTAATTGCAGAAACATCATGGGAAAAGCCACAAGGAGAGTCATATTATGATGACCCTGATAATCAATTTCAGCTAACTTTTATTAAAACAGGAACAGGAACAGCAACCAGGCATAGGTTAAATATTAGATCTACAGAGTTTACAAGAGCTTTAGAGCGAGGTTATATTGATGTAGAGATAAAATTACTTCTTGTTAATGGTTTATTAGTATTTGAAACTGATCCGAAAGATTTAGATAGTGATATATATTATGAGACAGAGCAAACTTTCGATATTGTAGGTGGATACCACGAAGGAAATAAACAAAATCAAACAAACTCTCAATCTTCAGTAGTAGATTTAACAGTAGGTAATTGTTTTTCTTTTGGAAATGGAGTAGAAAGTATACAAATTAGAGATGAAAGATTATCTCCTATATATAACATTGATTTAAGACCAAATCTTTCTTTACTTGATGGGTTTAAAAAAATATATGACACAACAACTCTTATTTATTCAGGAGCGTATAGCGAAAACAGTACATACAACTCATTAAATGAGTTTAACAATAGAAGAGGAATAACGAAAAAAATGGATGCAAAATACGGATCTATTCAAAAGTTGTTTGCTAGGGAAACAGACTTGATTGTTTTTCAGGAAGATAGAGTTTCTAAAGTGTTATATGGCAAAAGCTTAGTGCATTCATCTGATGGAACCGCTTCCCTTACTACCGTAGAAAAAGTTTTAGGTCAAGATGTTGCTTATAGTGGAGAATATGGTATATCTATAAATCCAGAAAGTTTCGGAAATTATGGTGGTAATATGTATTTTACAGATGCTGCAAGAGGAACTGTTTTAAGGCTTGGTCAAGATGGATTAACACCTATATCATATTATGGAATGAAGTCTTATTTTAAAGACACCTTATATGGTTTTAAAAACAAATTTAATGTAGGTGGTATTGATCCAAGAAATCATCAATATGTTTTATCAATGGATCAGTCAGATATGATTGTGAATACAGTGCAAAATGACTGTGCTTCTACAATAAATCAAACTGTAAAACAAAACGAAACCTATACTTATAACTTAGTTTTAGGACAATATCCTGGAACAGCTGTTTTAGAATTTACAGCATTAAGTAGTATTACCGTCTCTGTTGCTTATGGAGGCTCTACTTATACTGGAACAGGAACATCTGGAACTGTAAATATAACTGTTTCTAATGCTAATTTAGATTTAGGCAATGTGGCTGTTGTTTCTATAGACTCAAGCGTTTATCAAAACGTATCTATAACTCATACATGTCCAATACCTCAAACTAGAAAAGTTTATTTAGTTGTGGTAAATGACCAAGACGAGGCAAATCAATCTATAACAAATAGGTTTAAATTATTAGGCAATCCTTATTATGAGGATGAAGATGTATTTAATGAAAGTGGATTGACTAAATTTACTTTTTTCGAAGATGTAGTTGGAACTACATATGTTCCAGACACAGGAAGGTTAATGGAATTATCTTCTTTTAAGCAAATAGGGTATCATACAGGAGATTTTAATGACTGTAATACACTTGGGTACTTAGTTTCTGCAGCAACAAATTTAACAGCTTCTCAGGTCGTTGCTCAAGCTACTTATCCAGCTGTTACAACTACAGAAACATCTACTGAAGAAGAAAATAAAATAAGCTTCCAGTTTAATCAAACATCTGCGGATGACAACTTATATTTAGTATGGAACTATAAAGATTCATTGCCAGTTCTTGTAGATGACAGTATAACAGGAATTACTAACGGAGGCACAGTAACTGTAAATGTTATAGCAAACGACACGGTTCCTAGCCCATACACTTTAACTATTGTTGACCCTCCTTCAAATGGTACTGCAGTTGTGGTATCTGGAACACCTTCTACTTCTATTCAATACACTCATACAGCTGGACAAGGTTTGAATGACAGTATTACATATCAAGTTTCAAGAGGTGGGGATTGTGTTGCAACAGCTACATTAGCTACAGAGGCTTTATCTATTAATGAAAATACTTATATCTATATTTATTTTGACAGTAGTGGGTCTATGAATAATTCTGAAAACGCTTTACAGCAAATGAAGACAAATTCTCTTAAATCTGTTTTACAAGATTTATATGCTACAGGAGAAACTGCTGGAAATGGAAATACAGATGCTTCTACAAACGGAAGTAGTGCTTATGACTCTCATGTAATATTAAGAGATCAAACATACAATTGGACTGATGAAAGAACTTTAGCTGCTTTGACTGATCCAGATGTAAAAGACTACATATCTTCAGGAAGTCAAAACGATTTCCCTAGTGATGCTGAAAATGTTATATTTATGATATTCCAGGATGAGGCAAATGTTGTGTATCATGGAGGATCTTGGTCTAACACGACAACTAGAACCTCTACATTCAATACAGATGTAGCTAATTTAAGATCTAGAGTAGCTACACTAAACGCTACAAATTCAACTTTTTATAGAGGTATAGTTTTCCAAGTTGATGGTAATGCAGATTTTAAAACATTAATGGAGTCTGTAGAAGGCGGAACTGGAGCTTACACAGGAACTAATGGTCTGAGTGATTTGAGTGCTTCTGGAGGAACCTTTACTTTTGAGTATGACATAGAAGATACAATTGGAACATCAACTCCTGATGATTCTCAAGCTCCATACAAACCAGCTCCTCTTACAGGAAGGTTTGATAAATGGGAGTATTATTACTTATATCACGTAACCAAGGCTTTAGACAATTTAGGATTTGATCCTAACAATAGTTTAGATTGGCCTAGAATAATAGACGATTAATGGCAACAACAATAACATACGATGAAATAAATAAAGGATGGACTTCTTTTCACTCATATGAACCAGAGTGGATGGATAGGTTGGGGAATAATTTTTATACTTTTAAAAATGGTAACTTGTATTTACATGAAGCTAGTCCTAATAGGTCAACTTTTTATGGAGAAAGTTACCCTACTACTATAACTTTTTCAGCAAACAAAGAGCCTTCTACTGTTAAAGTCTTTAAGAATCTTGGATTAGAAACCAATTATCCTTATTGGACAGCAAGATTGGAGTCAGATATTGAAACTGGAATAATTCCTACAGGAAAGTTTGAAGATAAAGAAGGTGTTAAGTACGGATATATTAGAAGATATACAGCCAATAACACAGATTTTAATGAATTATCTATTATTGGATTAGGTGAATTACAAGAGGATCTACCTGCTAATTCTTTCGGGTTTTTAAATAATATTCCTCCTCAAGTAACTATAAATAGTAATGATACTGGACTCGGAGATAGATTGTTTGTAAATGACACTACTGGAGGATCTATAGGTCAAGGTGAAGGTGTTCAAGAAGTTGGTGTAATATCTGGTATAAATGGAAATGTTATTAGCACTTATCTTATTGCACATAGTCCTGTCGTAGGTGATTTTTGTTTTGTAGTAAAAAACGCAGCTTCAGAATCATTTGGACTAAGGGGATATCATGCAACTATTAAACTAGAAAGCTCTTCTGTTCAGTTTCTTGAGCTTTACGCTGTAAACAGCGAAGTGATGAAGAGCTATATGTAAATTTCGTATATTTGTAATAATTAAAAATAATAAAAAATGGCTTTATTAACAACATTGGGTTTGATAGGAGGGGCGACAGGTTCTGTTATGAATTTTATAGGCGGATCAAAAGCTTCGGCTGATGCAAAAAGAAAATTAGATAATATGGAGTTTCAGGGTTTAGGAGAAAACGCTGCAGCTGCACTATCACCTTCTTTAGCATTAGAACAACAGGCTTTAGACAGTATACAGTTAGACAAAGAAAGAATGGCAGATGTTCTTATGGCTGGTGGAGATGCCGCAAGTATGATGTCTATGATGACTGCTTCAGAGGAATCTACTGGGAAAAAAGAGCAAGGTCTTTACGGAACTATGTCTAATAAAATGTTTGAAGCAGATAAAATAAGAGTCCAAGATGATCAAATGAGAAGAAACATGCAAGAGCAAAGAGATATGTCTATGGTTCAAGGTTTACAGGCTCAAATAGCTGCTGGAGAGCAAATGAAGGGAGATGCAATTACAAACTTTTCAAAAACAGCAATGACAGCAGGTATTGGTCAAGAAACTGCGAATGCAGAGGCAGGTTTTAATCCAATGGGGATGTTTCAATTTTTAATGAAGAAACCAAAAAAGAATGCTTCAGATAGAAGGCTAAAAAACAATATAAAATTAATAGGTAAATCAAAAAGTGGTTTAAATATTTATTCTTTTAAATACATAGATAAAAAATTTGGTGAAGGAACTTATCAGGGTGTTATGTCAGATGAAATACCAACAGATGCAGTCACAAAACACAAAGATGGTTTTGACAGGGTAGATTACTCTAAAATTGATGTAAAATTTCAGTTAATATAATATGGCATACGGAGGAGGTTATTTAATAAAACCAGTACAGAGCAAAAACGGATCTATATCAGAACTGTATTTAGCTGGTCAAGCTCAAGTACAAGGAGTTAGAGATAAAGTCAGAGAAGAAAGGCGATTACAGAATGAAGTAGTTGGTAAAGCTACAGATTTTGAATCAGTAGGTATTCAAGATATGGATAATTATTGGGCTAAAGCTGGTACTGACGCTAGATCAGAATTAATGGAATTGCAAGAAAGAAACAGAAGAGGAGAAATATCCAGAAGTGATGTTGTTGCTATGTCGGCAAAAATAACAGGAGAAATGAAGATGATTGGTCAGCTCCCAACTATTATAAAGGAACAAAGAGATAAAATAATTGCAGAATCTGAAAAAGAAGGGTATTCTGGATTAACATTAGCTGAATACGATAGAACATGGTTTAAAGACCACATGGCAGGCCCTTATGGAAGCCCTATTTTTATTCCAGCAAAAGATAAAGTTCCTGCTGTTCCTGATGTTATTGCTACGCCAGCGGATATAAACGCAGGAAAACTTGATGTAAATGGAAAACCTGCTGTTGCTGGTAGTGTTATGGTTGCTGGAAGTCCAGAAAGACCTGCAATGCCAGCAATGAGAAGGCAATTAAAAACTTCTTATTCACCTGAATTAATTGACGGAAAACAATTTATGAGGTTTTCTTATGAACAGATGGATCAGAATGGTAATATAGAATATAAAAGCATCATAAGACCTTTAGGCGAGCATGTTAATCCAAGCAAGAAAAGGTATCTAAAGGTTGACGACAAAAAAGAGGTTCAAGTATTTGCTAAAAACTTAGGGGATTTAAATTTTGTTGTTACAGGTGCAAATGGCCTTCAACAACCTCTTTATCAAGCTATGCAGACTACACAAAATGGGACTGCAATTTATGGAAGAATTTCGAATCCACAAGATGTAGACTACATAGCTGATTATGTTGAACAAGAAGTAACCTCTAAAAGCGACGACTGGATTGCTTCATATGCTTATGATGTTTTAGGTGCTAGAACGCCTTTTGGGGACGGTGCATCAGGATTTCCAATGAGTCCTGCAGATGTTGAAAAAAGGTTTTCTCCTGATGTTTATTATGATTATGATCATAAAACAAGCACATCAACCCCTATGAAATTTACATCAGATCCTTTAATGTTTGATGTAGACGAAAAGGGTAATACTGTTGTGACAGATGACACAAGAAGGTTAGTATTGTCTCATTATAGAAATCAAATAATAGCATCTATAAATGTAGATAGTGATGTTTATAAAGATAGAAAAGCCACAGCTAGGGCAGGAAGATCATCAACTAGTTATTCTACTAAAATTTCTCCAGCCACATATACTGTTAATGGACAAGGTGTAAGAATGGATGCAAATCATTTGCTTTCTACTGCTGGTGTGAGTCAACTTTATAAAAACAAGGTTAACTCAAGTATAAACCCATCAACTGGAGCTTCTACTTTTAATCAATTGACTTTAGACAATGCTTTGGCTTCTATGGCTGCAAAAGGATCTATAGATTATTCTAATACTACGCTCCCTAAAACAATAACACACCTTGGTGACCCAACAAAATACGACCAAACAAAGCAAGGAGCAGTTAACTTTGGTGGTATGATGAAAAATTTAGAACAAGTTTTAAATGTCACTACGTTTAACGACAGTGAGTTTAAAAACATAACAGGATATTATACAGCTGAAGATAATAATGGGCAACCTATTATTATTTTAATGGGTGATGCATTATATGGGGATGTAAGCTCACAAGCTCAAGCTGGCGGTAATGCTCAAAACCTTACTAAAACTTCTGGTACTGGTCAATTTGTTGCGAGAGGATTAACACATCCACTAGATGACAATCAAGCACAAAATTTATATTTGCAAATGTGGGATCCGAAAAGAGGAAATCCACAAATGGTAGATGTTTTTCAAAGGTTAGGTTATAATAGAAAAACAAAAAACTTTAAAGAAGCTTTGCATTTAGCGCAAGGAGAAATTAACAGGTAATACATTTTAATGATTGTGAAGACTCAAAATTCAGACCCAACAGTACAAGAGACTCAACCTCTAGTACAGGAAAACACACAGGAAAACGTACAGGAGAACGCAAAAAAAAGCGACACGGAAATAAAAATAGATCCAACAGATCCTCCTAAAAAAAAGCTTGATAAATCAAAAGCAAAGCAATGGGTTCTTGATTTATATAAGTCAAATGGGCGAGAAATTGATGACGCTTCTGCTACAAAATTTGCAGAACATAAAAATATAAAATTGATGATGAGTCGTCAGTTTAGAATAACTACAGGAAAAGTACCAGAACAAAAAGATTTAGATAAAATATATGGTAGTTGGGAGGTTGATATTGATCCAGTTGATGAGGTTTTACAAAACTCTACTCTTTTAAATAATTCCATTCCGCCTAATGGTGTAGAGGAAAAAAAAAATCCACTCCTCACACAAGATACGGGCTCGGACTCGGATTCGGAAGATGGGAGTTCTTCATTGGATTACGAAGGATTTTTTAACGGAGATAAATCATATAGTGAAAATATAAATAGTATTCCTTCTAGTGTTTTAAACATGGATGAAGAAGATGCTGTATTAGTTTTAAACAACACTTTAGGGCAATACGGAGTAAAAGTAAATGCAGGTTCTGATGAAACAGATCACTCTGGATTCACGATCACAAGACCAGACGGACAATCTCAGTCATTTGCTATTTTTAGTGACCTTTATAAATCTAGATTAAAAGTTGTAAATCCTGGGCAAGATCCAGACCAATTACAAAAAGAGAGACATTCTAAAATGCTTAATTTTATAAATGGCTCTCAAGCAGATAATTTAACCTTTCAAACAAACAAGCTTAGAATGACTGATGCTGCGGGATTACCTAGCGCAATATCAGGGTATATGAATGGGGCTTTAACACCAAGTACAGAAGATATTAATTTTGTTATTAATTTATTACCTAATGGTAATAGAAAAACATCAGACTATTTTGATCATGACGGAAGTTTTAGATATGAATTATGGAAAAGTGACGTTGCTAGAGCTGACTCTGGATTATCAAAACATAAGGGAATTCAACAAAAAGAAGATGAATATATAGATGGAACGACTAAAGTTAGAGATAATACTTTTGTTAATAAAAAAACAATACCAAAGTTTCCTAACCTTGACCCTAATTTTAATATAAATGAACAAAGTAAAAACAGAAACAGAAAAGAGGGTTTAAAAAAAATAAAAGCATTAGCTACAACTTTTAATAAAAAAAGAGAAATAGCTTCTGCAAATTTAGGTAGCGCATTAAGAGTTTCAGGAGCATACAAAAAAGTAGATATTAACAACCCTGCCGCTATTGCACAAATAAGAGATGCTGGTCTTCTACCAGGTGATTTACCTATGGATCAAATATTAATTAATGGGAAGCCTTCTTCTGTTAATGAAATAAGTACAATGCTTTATGATTATAACAATGTAAAAGCCATTAGAGCAGGTAAAATTAACATAGAAATTGGAGACCCAAAAACTGCTGGAGTTTTGTCTAGTCAAATTGCTCAAATTAAAGACTTAATAAGAACACAAGAAGCTTATGATAATGAAGGTATTCTAGGTTTTGATAATGGGTTTACTGACTGGCTTAATCAAACTCAAGAAACTATTGAAGGTGTTGGAACCGAAATTGCACTATCAACGTGGGAGTTGGCTTCGAATATAAGTTATATTGGTTATGACAGTTTAATAGCTTTAGGTGTTCCTGATGCTGCAGCTCAAGAAATTATGTATGGAAACTTTGGTCTTCCAGGCATAGGAAACTTTAAAAGAACTCTTGATCCAGATTTTGTAAGAAAAGCTAGAACTGAATACCAACCAGTGTATGAAGGGGATATTTTAGATTCAGATAGTTTTGGTGAGGGAATATATAAGTCTAGTACGGCAGTATCTAGCTCATTGGTCTATACTGGGGTTTTTATGTTAAATCCAGCAGCTGGTCTTGCTGTTACAGGGTTAGGTAGTTATGGTGGTGACAGAGTTTCTCAAAATCAAAGAATAAAAGAACTTAAAGAAAAGCAAGAGTTAGGATTTATATTGAGTCCAGACGAACAAACTATGTTAAATCAGTCAGGCGCTATGTCTAGATTAAATTCGCTGACAAAAGCTGGTGTAGAAGTTGGTGTTACTTCTTTATTTACATATAAGTTTTTTAAAGGCGTTAAGAATGCGTCTAATTTTAAAGGACCTAAGACATCTGAAAACTCAGCAAAAATAGCAAATCAATACGCTAAAAACGTAAGACAAACTGTAGCTGGTAAGGTCGCTAGATATTTAGGAGTAGATAAAAAAGCTATACTAGCAGAACTTCCAGAAGAAAACATTATAGCATTAACTAATTATTATACTGATGTTGCATTTGGATTAGATACATGGGATTTTGAAAGAGCAAAACAGATGATGAAAGAAACATCTTTAGTTTCTGTTATTAGCGGTCAAACCACAGGAACTGCAATAAAAATTTATCAAAATAATAAAATAAAAAAAATAGGAGAACAGCAGATTAAAAATAATATGAATTTACCTGCTGAAAATCAAGCTATTGTTAATAAACTTAATATTGATGCTCAGGTAAATAAAATAGAAAAAGACGCCGAGCAAAACATTACATCTTTAGAAAACAATACAGAATATAAAGTCTTGAAAGATTTACAATCTAAATCTGATGCTCAGGTAAACAAGTTCGAGGACATGAAAAACGACCTTGTAAAAAGGATGAGTGTGAACGAAAAGTCTAAGTTTTTAGATATCATAAGACAAATAGAACAACAAAATGATAATGTTTCTTCTGACGATACATCAAACAATGTTAAAATACAAAGTCAAAAAAACATAGAAAACCTTAAAATAGAAGGAAGAAAAATACTATCTAAATATCCAAGTGATATGTCTTTTTATTTTGCTGATGCAACAGTAAAATCAGAATATTTAGCAAAAGCTGTTGAGATAATAGGTAAAGAGAAAGTTGAAAATGGTGAGCAAAACTTTACAATAAGCAATGATGATCCTGCGGTATTTGATCGCGCGGCTCAACTACACACTCAAGCTGTTGCTGACGGAATAGTACAAGCAAGACAAAATGCAAACGCAGCTGAACACATAGGTTTAAATAATGCTAATGATTTTCTTGTTAAAGTAGATAGACAAGAGTTAAAAGACTGGAATCTTTCAAACGACATATCAACTGTTAAAGACATGTTGAGTGTTCAAGAGCTTGACTTGGAAACTACACAACCAATAGATGAAGTTTCTGCAGACAAAGACACTAATATTAAGGTTACAGAAGAAGGAGGGATTGTTGTTGGTACAACTAAAACAGAGAAGACAAAAAAACAAATCAATCAAGAAAGAACAGGGTCTATATTAAGCAGAATAGAATCTTTTAATATAAATTCTGATTTTGCTAACGACCTACCTATAAAACAATATGAGGATCTAAAAATATTTTTTGACAATGTTAAAAGTGGCAAAAAAGTTTCTTACGGAAAAATAGAATCTATATTAGATGCTCATGATATAGCTATACAAATTAGATCTAACGCTAGTGGTAAAATAAAAGTAGGAGCTGATTTAAAAGGTGTTTTAAAAGAGGATGGATCTTTGACTGAAAAAGGATTAAAATTATATAATAGTTTAGCGCAGGTTGTTTCTGGTAAGATAGGTCTTAACACTATGACTATGGAAGGTTTAACTTTAATAAAAGACACTCAAATAGGCGCTCCATTACACAACCTAATTCAAGAGGGTTTAAGGTCTAGTGCAGAAGCTCAACAAAAAGCGGGTAAAATAAAAACCCAACATACAGATTCTTATAAGGCTGAGGTAATTGCTTACAATAAAGCGAACGGTACGAGCTATAGCACAGACCCAAGAAGTTCAGTAGATTCTTCTTATGAGATGTCATTACTAAGTATGCTTAAAAGAAAGACAGGGGAAACAAATGAAGACGGTCAAGATGTAGAGTTTGTTAGAGCAAAGAAATTAATACTAGAAGAGTTACAATTAAGAAAGCTTGATTCAGAAGCTACTTTTAATAAACTTCAAATAGCTAATGGAGATAAGGATGCTGCAATAGAAAAGTATAAAAAATATAAAGATGCTATAGAAAAACTTGGTATTACTGACGCTTCTTCCTTTGAAGATGTTTCATCAAAAGCATTACCATTCAATCTTAATGCAATCAACAGGCTTTCAGAATCAATGCCTGGTGATAGAGCAATTGATAGGATAAATGACTTTGAATCGTATGAAGCTTTTTCTTTTGAACAAGGGTCTTATACTCCTATATTCATGTCTAAGTCAAGTGACGGCACAGGGTTCAACGACTATTTTGGCCCTTCAAACAACGATGGAATTGCTGCGAACAGCGGTAAAAATGTTACAAGACCAGAAACTCTAGGATCAGATTTAAGACTAAGCCCTGGAATGTATTGGGATAATGCATATGGTCAGCTTAATGGTATGGAAATGGAAATTTCTGGAAAAAAGAATTTTCAAACTTTAGACAATCTTTTAAGCAACCCTACTTTCTTAGAGTCTTTTGAGGATGGAGTTCTTAAAGATGCTTTGTTAGATAACTTTAGTAAAAGATCTTCTATGTGGCAAAAAGAAGTTCGAGGCTCTAATTTAAGCCCTGTTGATATAGGAGATACAAAAAAAATGGCTACTGTAAATAAATTTTTCAACACATTATATGGAGGTGTTTCTGCTATATCTTTAGCTAGAATAACTCAGCCAATGAGTCAGTTTTATAGTGCTGTGTCTGGAACATATCCAATATTAAAAAATAGTAGAGCAAAGAAATATGTACAACGAAGAGGTGTTGGGTTTTTAGGTGGTATAGCAGGTTCTTTTAATACTAATGGTAATAAAAAAAGAAGATTTGGAGATTTTGGAACTCAAGGAAATTTAAGTAATATATATGATAAATCTAGGACAGGATTAAGAAATTCATTAGCATCTCAACTAGCTATTGATAAAAATCAATCTATGCCTGCAGATTATTATGTAAAAGGACTTAATTTAACTGACGCACAAGGTAAAAAGCTTTCTGCTGTTGGTGGACAATTAACCATTGATAGAGTTTTAGAGACTCTTGGTAAATCAAACGAAATGGCTTTAAATTTTATGTTAGCAAACTCAGATAAGGCTGCTGCAAACATTGCTTTTGAAGCTCACTACTTAGATTACAAGATATCTCAAGGGGAAAATGTATCTGATATTGATGCTTTTTGGGAAAAAGAAAATGCAAATCCAGACATAGAAGCTATTAAGTATGCTGATCAAATTATAGATAGAACAATGAGGCAGAGTGATGCTACTGGAGAAGCTCAAGTTTATGAAAGTAATACTTCAAAAAATGTAATGAGAACTTTTATGCCTTTTCAAAAGTTTATATTGAACGCAAAGGCGGATTTTTCTGTACAACTTTCAATATTACAAGACCCTAATATTTCAGAACTACAAAAACAAGATGCTAGAAATTATATGCAAGGTAAGTTTAATGAAATTATTTCGTTTAACGCTATTAAATATGCTGGAAGTTTAGCTACATTAAAAGGGTTATCTGGACTATTATCTTTAGGAATGGATGAAGATGATGTTTTTGAATTTGGAGGAATTGAAGGAGATATATCAAAACGACTACCTATTAAGTCAGATATTGATGATCTTAATTCATTAGAAGCTTCTGTTGCAGGGTCAAAAACTTTAGAAGAAAGAAATGCAGCTTTATCTGCTTTGTCTGGATTTAGAGAAATGAATGATGTCGTAAGAGGCTTTGAGCAATATGCTATGAATTATGATAATAAGTTTAGTACTGGTAAAAGTTATCCAGTTATAGGGTCTACAATCCAAGATGCTATACAAACTTTAAATCCTTCACCTCAACTAGGTTTTATGAATGACATGATGGCTTGGGGTGTAAATCACGTATATGGAGAAGATATAGCTAGAGAATTTAGTAGTAGATCTCTTACATCAGAGCCAATGGATGTTGATAGTTATCTTGATTTAGCCCTAAGTAAAGCAGGTATGATAGGTATAGGTATAGAAACAGTTACAAGGTTTTCAGACGCAATAAAACTAAGAAAAAACGGAACTTTTACTATAAATCAAGGAGATTATAAAAACAAAGAAGTTTATTTAACAGCTCCTAATGATGAAATGAGACAAAAACTAGCCAACTCAGTTGATTTTCTATTTCAATTAAGATGTCATGCTATAATGAATCCAATTGCTCCAAGAGCTGATTTGGATAAATATGCAGACAGATTAGAAAGAACAATAGAAAAGTATTTTACTCAATCTAAGCCAGATCCATACATGCAAAGAATAATGGGAATGCAAGGTCCTTTACAAGAGGAGAATTAATAATATTTTTCTTGTATTATTTTAATGACTTCTTGGCAATCTTTTTGATTCCTTGGTACAAACAGGTCGGCTTTTATATTATTTAGATGTAAATACCTTTTAAACAGCTTCCAGACCATAGGAAACCTTTCATTTGGATTACCCTTACACTCTATGATATATCTTGGAGGGTTTTGTGTATCTACAAAATCTGGGGTATAGGTTATTGGAAGCACTTTTTTGTTCCCCCTATCGTGTAAGTATTTTTTTGCTGGTGTTTTTTCGTAAGAGTCTGCGTCAAAAACAAATCCATCAATGATTGTGAATTTAGTTGACTCATATCCATTGTCTATTTTGTTTGCTTTTAACAATAAATACATATGAGACTCGAGCTTTGACTGAAACTGAATACCATCAATCTTAACTTTTTTTGACCTTGTTATTTGTTTTCCTTTTTTAAATCTCCTCATCTACATCTTCTAAGTATAAATAATCTTCGAAACCTTTGCTTAATAAATGAACAATAGCTTCCATATATGATTTAGAATATACAGGATCTTTAGCGTATTGTTTTGTTTTTTTCTTAAGCCTTAAATTTTCGCTAACAACAATCACAAATTTTTTAATGTTATTTATTCCTTGCCAATAACATATTTCTTGAAACTTTTGAGATATTTCGTCTTTTCTAATTATGTATTCGATTGCCATTTTATGACCTACATTTAAATCTTCTGAAACATTAAAAACATGCTTATCTCTAAAAGCTAAAACATCAACACCATTTTTATCATTTATATTGATATAAATAAAAGAGTCAATCAAATAATCTTTAATATCCACATCTTCTAAAAGATCTTTTATATATTCTAAGTGATCATCTGAAGGTTCTTTATTTATAAAAACTTTTTCTCTTCCTTCCATATAACAAATGTAATTAAAAAACCCCCAAGATTTTGAGGGTTTTTTTGAAAACAAAACATAACAGTAATTAAACCATTACGGGAGATATACAAATATAAGTATTTTTTACTTAATAAGGTGGTTCTCCATAGCCAAAATCATAGTTTATACTAATTAAAAGAATATGTAGTCTTACTGTACTGTAATCAGCCTCTTCACTAGGATTTAATAATTCATAACCAACTATTATTCCCTGGTGAGGCCACCTAAATGTAAACGATAATAAAGACCACTCTTCCATTAAAATATATGTGTTAATCTTGCTATTTGACCAAATTCTGGATGATGCAAGAATCCTTCTATTGCCTTTGGAGCATGTTGATATCCATTTCTATGATGCCAACTATCTGTTCCAGAAGGACTTCTTAAGCTTTCTACAGTTACACCTGCATAATCTTTTGCGTTTTTATGATGAACATGATGTGTGTAAACATATCTGTGTTTTGATTGTGACCAATGTTTTTTAGCCTCTACAGCCATAAGTAAAGGTAGGTCATTATTCTTAGCTCCATCTCCATGCGTTGTTCCTATTAAGTTTAATCCATATTTAAAATACTTTCTATGACTTATACTTGAATCAAATGTTACATTCTTACATTTCCTAAACCAAGTAGTAATAACGTCAGCTAAAAAGAATCCATTAGTGTAATCATGATTACTTGGATTGTATGTTACATGAACGTCAGCTATAGATATTAATTTTTCTATCACCTCAACGTATATAGATTTAGCTTTTAAAAAACTTTCATACCACATACCATCGGTGTCTTGTGGTGTCCCAGAGGTTGTTTGCCTTTTAGGAGTATCTATATGTAATATATCATTACCTATTATTAATAAAAACTTATCTATTTCAAATCCAGAGGATTTATCAAGTATTCCTTGAACACCGTCTCTTACTCTTTGTATTGCTATTTCTGAATCATAATCTTCACCTGTTTCAAAAGTTGTAGATAGTTTGCCAATATGAACATCGGCTGGGTCTATAACTAACAGATGAGGCTGTTTTATTTTATTTCTTTTTATCTTAGGATATGATGGAGAATAAATCTTCATCTCATCAATTATCTGCCTAGATATATCGTTGTAAGATACTATCGTGGGTCTTACTTGTACTGAGTATTCTTTTGTTTTATCCCAGTACTGACTTACGCTGTTGAAATCAATACCTCTTTCTTTGCAGTAATCAGCAACTCCCTGGTGTCTTATTTTGTTTAGCTTCTGCTGATCTTCAATGTCAATGTAGGATCTAAAAGTCTTTCTACCTTTTTCAATTTCCTTTACTTGCATTCCTAAAGCAATAGCTTCTTCTTTGCTTAACCTTACTCTTTTTTTACTCATGGCTCAGTGTTTTTTTTCAACTCTTTTAAGTCGTATATTAATGAATTAATACTGTTTCTAGAGTCTTCAAAATTACCGTCAGAAACTCCCTCAAACACGTCGTTTAATTTATCGTGTAACTTATCAAAAGTTTTAATAAGGTATGTTTCTCTTTGTTTTAGCACCTACTTATCCATTTGCCATAAATAACTTTCTCCTTGTTTTTTATCAATTTTACCAATAGCTCTGTAAATAGCTCTAGATTTCTTTTTTGTTTCCAACACTTCTGTTTTTGTTGAGTCTGTTCCAAGGTTTGTGTACATGGAACAATCATGCTCAAGCAATGTATCTATTTTTCTTTTATCAGACCATGTTTTGTATGATAAAACTTTTTCTATTAATTTATTTGTTACCTCCATCAATTATGTTTTTAAGGTTGGGTTTGAAATACTCTGACCCTTTAATTACCTTACCATCACTTCTAAACAATGGCTTTCCTCTTTCTAGTTTACTCATATTTGATTTATGAACCTCTTCAAAAAGATCATAAAACACATTACTTAATCCGTGTTGTGTTATAAATCCATAAAGTACATACATCATGTCAACAATAGCGTCAGCTACCTCAACTAAGTTTTTGTTTTCACATGCTTCTTTGTATTCAATCAACTCTTCTTGCATTAAGTTAAATTTCAATTCAAATTTATCTTTAGAAACTAAAGAAGGGTTGTTCTCTTGTTTTATATTAAAAGATTTATTAAACTCCTTAACCATGTCTAATTTAGAGTCTTGTGTTTTCCAAAATAAATCTTTTTCAGTATAAGGTGTAAGCATTTCCTAATTAAATTTTAGGAAATGTAACTATTTGATTTTTAATATGCAAGTTTTTTTCAAAATTATTTCTAATTTTTTTTAAGTCTACATACTTTCTTGTGTTACTTTTTGTTAAATGAACAAGCTGATGAATGATGCCATCATCAGATAAAACATCTCTTGTTTTTAAATCTTTAAGAAAACAAACATAGACAGCAAAATGCAATATATCTAATATGTTTTCTAAAAACTCTTCATCACTCATTTCACAATATTTAAAATAAGATGTGTTCACACGATCCTTGTCGTATAAAAAAGTTTTATTTCCTACTTTGTATTTTATCTCCGATTTCATAATATAATTCTATTATTCTTTTTTGCATTTTTTTTTGATCAGTTGTATTATATATTTCTTTTCCTGTTTTAATACGACCATCATAATTTATTTCAATTTTAAAACTGTTTCTATCATAGATTATTGGGTATATCTTTATGTTTTCTTTAAAACATATTCCCATGTATGTATGGATTTCTTTATTCATCAATAAGGGATATTTCTACATCTTCCCATTTACCTCCCTTTATACTGTAATCAACTAAAAAATCTATTCTTTTAACCCATCTTTTATTCATTCTATCTTCTACAGTCCAAACGCCATTCATGTTCCCTGCGTTTTTTACCATGACTTTAGCACCAAAAACAAACCCATGTTTTTCTAAATCCCTGGACACTGCAATCCATCTGTGTGATCCAGGTGATTGTGAATTGATTTTTTTCATTGATGCAGTTGTTAGGTAATCTGCATTACATTGTTTTGGATCCGCGTGATAAATAGTTGCGGTTACTAATATTGCTAATAATGTTTTCATATTTCTATTTTATTAAATTCTATATCTAGTTCTTTGTTTTTTTGAAACGGTGTTTTTTTTGTTGATATCCAATTAGTATTATCCCATTTTGGACCTCCATTTAACATCTCTGTGTATCTTCCGTTGTTTACATTCCAAAAGTAATTTACATCAGCTTGGTTTTCACCTAAATTAGAAAACTTTACTTTTAAAACTTTTACCTTAACAGTCCCTTGCTCATAATCTCTATGAACTAAAATACCATGAGGACTCATATCGTAAAATTCCCCACCACCTTTAACATCATAAAATGTTGGCTCAAAAACCTTTCCTTTATCTGTTTGTGGTTTTGTAGGGTGTGCAACTAATATTACAATTACATCATTTTTTTTACAAAAATTATCTATTTTATTTAAGTAAGCATTAGTGTAATCATTTATTCCTAATTTTAATGAAGACTTGTCCTTAACTTTATTGTATGGATCTATAACTAAACACCTTATACCCATTCTTTTTACAAGCTCCTCTCCTTTAGCTAACACTCTTTCTAAGTCATATCCATCGTCATAGTTTATGAAAAAAAAGTTGTTGTTTACATGGTCAACACATTTTCTCCAAGCAACTTCTTTTGTGTCTTCATACTCTGGAGTTCTTCCATAATACTTTCTAACAAGCTTATCTACGTGTAAGTATTGTGGGTAGTTTTCTGTTGAAGCATATGCTATTTTCCATTTATACATCATGTTATACCCTACACACATTTGATCTACAAAGTCCGACTTTCCACTTGAAGGAAATCCTGTAACAACTGTAAATTGTTTTGTGTATGTAGAAAATATACCATCAAAACTTCTTAATCCAATTTTATAACCATTCTCTACTCCATTCTTGTAAAAAGAATCCAAGTCAGAGGACATATCGTTAGCTCTAAGGACATTTTCTATCGGACATGGTACTGAGTCATCTATAGTTTGTTTTAAAGCTTCTTTTCCATACTTTATTAAATATTCATTTGCATCTTTACAATCCTTAAAGTCTACTAAATAACATTTATCAGAACCAAATCTTCTTATAAATTCCTTTTTACCATTTTCTCCTGCTTCGTCTGCGTCTAGGGCTAAGTATATTTTTTTCTTATCTTCAAAGTAAAAGTAAAAATCAGTTAAATAGTCAAGGTTTATTTGACCACTCGCGTTAAAACCATTAGGTACGCTTATAGCGTTTTTAACTCCACACTCGTGATA
>Ga0315320_10001654_pt1 | contig 18499 bp, 26 predicted proteins | sample M140m21515metaG_FD_203458 | JGI IMG/M metagenome (GOLD analysis project Ga0315320, IMG submission 203458) | Ammonia-oxidizing marine archaeal communities from Monterey Bay, California, United States - M1 40m 21515 | ecosystem: Environmental > Aquatic > Marine > Coastal | place: USA: California... | reverse complement strand
CGACCAGACTCAAGACCAGATTAGTAATACTACTTCTAGCAGTGACCAGACTCAAGACCAAACACAGGTTAGCAATAGTACATCGAATAGTAACAGTACGGCAAACAGCGACCAAACCCAGGACCAATCACAGGCCAGTAATACTTCAACGGTAACGAATACATCTACCAGTACCGACCAATCACAGGTTAGCAATAGCACATCGAATAGTGACCAGACTCAGGACCAGATTACTAACACGTCCACGGTTACTAGCACGGCAACGAATACTACTACTACCACATCAACCGATACTGCAACAAATACAACAACCGACCAATCACAGGCCCTCGATAGTAATGTTACTTCATCAAATGACCAAATTCAAGAGCAATCTAGTAACACTAGTACAACGACAAATACCGCGACCAATACTAGTACAACCACTGACACGTTAACAAATACCAGTACAACGACCGACACTACTACAAATACTACAGCAAGTGCAACTGCAAATTCTACTGCTTCGGGTACCGCCGAATCTAGTAGTGAGCCTGAACAACCCGTTGTAGTTGACTGTGGCACTGATGATATTACTTGTTACAACGGTGGTACGGTACAGGGGACTACTGGTAGTTGTTCGTGTAGTTGTGTAACAGGATATGAGGGTACTAATTGCGAGAATGATATTGACGAATGTACGGTTGGTACAGCCAATTGCGATGCTAATGCTGCATGTTATAATTCTGCTGGTAGTTTCTCATGTGTCTGTAATAGTGAATACAGTGGCGATGGGTTTACTTGTACAAGTTAGTATATAAATAAAAATATAATAATAAATGTTTAACATAATATCCGATGACCTTTTAACTAGTATAACGGCTTATTGTACAGTACCTGAGATGTTTGCTATATTTTGTATCGATAAAGAGAATTCTAAACGTTACCAGGATGTGTTAGACCGTAGATATAAAAGTTTAAACATCCGACGATATAATTTACACCGATACCACTTCGCTGTACAGACCCTGATGGAGAATTGGAGATTAGAAAAGGCTGAGAAACTACGTCGTATATCTATTCCCATGTATAATAATAGACGCAGGCTTCGTTCAGAGGATACACCCGTGTTAATGTTTTAATTGATTCGTAGGACTATCCTTTTAATTGATTCTTAGGACTATCCTTATTTATAATCAACGCCTCGGTCATATATTTCTTAAATTGTTTGTCTTGATATTCTAAATCGACCTGTAATCGTTTTATTTCTTCTCGTTGGGTGTTTAGCAATAGAGATATGGTTGTTATTAATTTCTTGTTTTCATCTGACAGCGTTGGAAATATTACCGTTCCAACTAATTCCTTAAATTTATTTATAACATCGTCAGACATATTTAATATCTTATACTTTCTTTATATACGACCAGCCGTTGAACCTCGGGGTCTATACTGTCCCATGTTGTTTTGCATGGATGACTTAAATATTCCTTGAGTGCCAGACCCTGTTGTAATCTCCAATCAAGTGCGTAGCTAACAAAACGTTGTAATATATTAGGCCCTACTCTGTTCCTGAACGGTGAGAAACTTAATCTTCTAGAACACTTCTTCCTCTTGACAAATGGAAAATAGTATCGCGTGTCTTTTCTCCCATGTTTGGCCATGGCATCCATAGCAGTGCCATATACATGTGACATATCTGGTATACTCCATCCCATGTCCCTGTGCCCAACACATCCTTTACAACATTCCATCCATTTGTTGTCTTTCCAACCTTGATTGCAATTTGTACAAAAATAAGAGTCGGTAGAGTATATATCGTAGATAGTAGAATGTTTGTCAGAAATCATATTTATATGTATTTTATTATATTTTTATAGTCTTCTCTTTTTGGACACATGTTCTGGTGCATCCGGAGAGGCTCTCTTTTTCATCCAGTGCATGGTGCTAGTCGTACCTAAGCATATCCTGAAACATGCTAGGACGTCGGTGCTCTGTGTTGTTTGGCCTATTTTGGCCATGTCGTTAAGCTGGTGTAGTAGGTGTACCATGGATTCGTTCTGGCGTTTCAAGTTTGCGATTTCGCTTTGTTGTGCCTTGTATTGGGCTACAACTTGTTTGTTACTGGATACTAGCGCCTTAATTTGGTCGCTACGTTTCATTCTCATTTCACCGTTACGTTTTTGTCGTGGTTTTGCGTTTGGGTCACGGTGGGCTGCTAATACTGACGGTTGGCGTTTGCTCATGACTACGAATCTACTTGATAATACTGGCGCGACCGGGTTAGCTGCTCCATATGATAACGGGTGTACTGCTATGGCCATGTCTGGTAGGATATCTTTTCCTAGTTGATATCTACGGCTTAACATCATTGCCTTGCACAGTGGTATGCTATAGTGACCGTTGGCAGATGCTGCACGGCGTACTGGGACCCATGCATTATAATCGCCCTTTATTGGATTTTGTTTCGCATGTCTTCTGTCATTGGTTTCGCGGAGTTTTAATCCACGCGGGTCGCTTTTCTGCCCACGTACAGTTTTGAAACCACAACCGGAGTTTTTATCTTCGGCCAATGTCAATGCTATCTTTATGCTAAGCGTGCCCATGGTGAGCCATGATTGTGGTACGTTGTGTAATTCCAATATAGGTGCTTGTCCTGGTTCGTCCTTGAAGAACGTTGAGCCTTGTTGCCCATGCTCTAGGCGTGTCATTGTGACTTTCATTTGTGTTGAATTCATTTTGTTGACTGTGTAGTGTAGTTGATTTCGCTTGGAATATTCTAGTGGTATATATTTTCGTACGAATATTCTTATCGAATGTGGGTGTTTGTAGATTTTGCGAAGTTATTCCAAATTTTCCTTAATTTATTTTTTTTTTACGATGTTGTGTTCTTGTGCGTTTTTTGTGTTTTAGTGTGTTTTTCTATTTTACGGGATTTGATTGCGGGGGCACTCAAGTGTTTGACGACTGAGCTAGGTGAACGGAGATACGGATATGTCTGTTGCACTTGTTATAGAAAGTAAGTATTTCATATATATACCCCACACTTTTTTTATAAAGTCAACGCTAATGCTGTGTCATGCTAACACTGTAGAGATAGCCCCTGCTGTATGCCTGTATTAGTTAGGAACATTGTGGAAGAACAAAAGAAATTTCTGTAGAATTCTTGAATAATATTAGTATAATTAAAATTTTATGTAGGTCTTATCTGTATTCTTATGTGGTGAGTTGCTACCGAATCCCGTCCCCGCGAAAAAAATCCTGGCCAGCCGTGCTTGTTCATCTGTATTTTCTTCTAATTGTCGCTCTAGGTCTGCACGAACATCATCAAGGCTTTCTAAATCTCTACGCAATCTTCGATTCCTACGTTCGGCTGCTGATATTGCTGTTCGTCGTATAAAATCATCCTCACGTATTTCCCCTGGTGTTTTTCCTGAGGGCGTTCCGAAAACCCGACGAGCATATCCCCTTTGAGCTGACATAACCGGTGTTCCATGTACATGGGGGTTTGGTTGGGGTGGTGTTTTTTGGGGAGTGCTCTGTGGTGTAAACCCCGAACCGGGCTCGGCCAATAAAACATGGTGCCCTTGGTCGGTGAAACGAGGGTGTGCACGTGCATAGGCCTGGCGAGCCTGTTCTTCTGCTTTTGCTTCTTCAAGAAGCCTGGCCTTCGTCGCCTCAACTTTTTTTATTCGCGCATCTTCCGCGGCTTGTTGTTCGAAAGCCTTCATCTGGGCAGTAACATCATCATCACTAGGCAAAGTTAAATCTCCGGTGGACATATTATAGTTGGTATATAATTACTTATACCGTAAAATCCATGACCCATATAAGTATTCGTGGTGGTAGTTGATTCCACCCATTTACATATCCACCCAATCTAGCTATGATATCAATAGTCATTAGACGTAATTCTTTATTGATTTTATTAATATCCGTTGCTTGTATTACTTCAATTCCGACGTCTATATATTTCTCCAATAATATTACATTGGTTTCTGCCGGTTTTACTTGCATACGTAAAGCAATTAATTGTTTGGCCAGAAGAATGGGGTTACGACGTTGTTTTAATTTATGTATAATTTCCTTGTTTATCATATCAAAAAATGCAGGTTCGTTCAAACTTTTAACTAATCGTATTTGATTCTTAGTCCAACCCTGGTTATTGGGTGTATCTAATTGCACTACCCTGGTAGTATACCGTCTAACTGGTGTATATGGTGGTACGACTACCGTTGCCTTCGCTATAACATCTGCTGCTGGTGCGGATGGTTTTGGTTTTTTTATCGGCGCTAACGGTTGTACATTCTGTACAGTTTGAACAGTGACCCGTTTCATACGTGTTGTTCTTTTTTTATTTTTATCATTCATACAGAAAGAACATCCTTCATCGTCACCCCAGAACCAATATATAGCCCAGAACGCCCCAAATATAAGAATACAAAATATCACGACCCCTAGAGAATCGGAACCGGGTGTATTATAGTACCAATCAGAGTAGTAATACGGGTCATAATAATGATATCCATGACCCAATGGTTTGGTATCATGGGACATAATATAATATATGTTAAGTCTTTTATATGGTCACTAACTTAGGTGGTTGCGCGTTAGGAGTTCTCAACGCTTCTCTCTTTTCCTGGATTTTTTCAGCGGTTGTCTTATCAGATTTTAGTATACTGTTCATCATATCTTTATATGATTGCTTCTTCTTCTTCTTCTTCTTCTTTTTCCTTTTCGGCGCTTTAGGACATCCTCTCCTAATAATTGGCTGGTCCGTTGGGGTCGTTATCACTTCTAGTGGGGCTTTCTGACCCATTGAGTTGCCTGGCGATAATTGGGCAGTCGAAGACATTTTGGGCATTTATATGTGAACCTTTACTACTTATAGGTGATTGAGTAGACTGTTCACGTGTCAATATCGGAGGCGTGGATGTGCCGGTCTCTCTAAGACGTACGACGGATTCTATGGCCTGGTTGGGTGTTCCGATAATTTGTTGTAATAATTTGGTAATTTCCGCAAGTTTATTACGTAATAATCTATTATTGGCCTGGCTTGTTGCTTGTAAATTATCTAATCTAAATTGTAGTGTGGTAAATTGAGTGGTATTATTCATATTAATATTTAGATGTCGTCTGTATTTTTATAAGAATATGTTTAGATTAATCGTATAAAACAATATTTAACTTTATGATAGTACATGAATAACAACAAGCATTATGTATTTTATTCTCGCCCGCATATTGATAGACAAAAACGTCAGTGGTGTGGCCCTGGATTATTCATGCGTTGGGATTGTGTACGATTCTTCATAGAAGAACAAGAGGGTTTACATTCTAATATGAAACGCACAACAGCTGTAATAGTGGGTAGATATAGAGAGGAGCCTGATAGTTGGTTTGACGATATGGACATGATAACGCCACAGCGTATCTTGCATATACAAGTGGTACCATATTGGACTCAATATGATTACGACGGGATACATACTAGACGGGCTCCGCAACGTGGGCCTGTATTTGTGCCTGACCCGGTAAAGAATGTTCTTGAATGTTAGGTGTCATGGCGGCCATGAGTTGTTTAAGTTGTTTCTCTTGTGTTTCTTTATGATTTTTAGAAATAATTGATAAATGTTCAACGAATTGTTTATGTTGTTCTGTTTTTTTATCGTGAATAGTTTGTGCCGCTTGATAAGCTTCTTTGGTTTGTTCCATATCCTGTTTAGAATATATAAGTTCTTGATTTAAAATAGCTATTTTTTTCCGTAGTGTCTGTACATCATTTCTATTGCATAATTTATTTTCTTCTACATCTTTTTTTAATCTAGCTATTTGATTAAATCGGGCCATGGCAGCGTCTAGTCCATATAGTGTCACTGATTCTTCTTCCATTATAATATGACCAAACTATACTATTATAGTCCAAACTGTTATTTACACTATTACTTCAATCCCTTCGGGGTCTATCTCTATATCCACTACCTCTGAAATATAATTGTCTACCCCTTCTTTACAAACTGGACAAAACTGATAATATCCATAGGATTTTGTAATGCAAAATTCATGGAATATGCAACCACATGCTCTTAATTTAACCTTATGTCCATTTAGTGAATTTTGACATATTTCACATTTAATAATTGATATGACATTTATGTAACTATTTTCGAGGATTTTTTTGGGTGGGTCCGGGTTTCTGTACTCTAAGTGTTCATTGATAGATTCACCCATTATCCATAACATTGCCTGACTTTCCGTTGTATCTACAACTAATGTAGCCACATTCTTAAATTCATGTGGTTTTTCGCCAGATGTAAACTTTTTAATAACCTCATTGTTAATTTCAAACATAGAAGGTATCCTACTATTCGTATTTTGATAACTCTGAAGCCAACCTGCTATATGGTCTTGTACTTCTATATCGGTATACGTATAAGGATAGAAAATTCTTAAAATTAAAGTATGATTCAGTTTACGACGCGACGGGCGTGATGGACGTGTCTCAGGCTCTGAAACCGAACGGGGTCTACCTGTGCAACCGCAAGCCATCTATTATAAAGTCAGCTGTTGATATATATAGTTCATCTTCGTCCGTGATAGCGTATCTTCTCTTAGATATTGCTGATGATAGTTCATCAAAAAGTGTGGGGTTTTTATTTACAATTGTTGGCAGGGTTTCGTTTCTTTTCTTATTCTTAAATTTAAAATTTTGGATGGAGCTCTGTATATTTCTATTCAATACTTTAGGCGGTGGTGGATGAGGAGCTTTACCACCTTCTAAAATAGCTATCCTATTCTCTAAAGAATGTATTATTGTTATGAGACGGTCATCCTCACTTTTACTTACAAAAAGACCCATTTATTTTTTAATAATTATCTTATATACCAACGTACTCTTATGCTACGCATATTCTGTATAAAATTTAAATTATATAGAAATACCAATGGCTGAGTTTTTACCTCTGTTGGTGAGAGAAAATGAGTTGAAAGCAGAAGATGTTTTAATAGCTCGTTATTGTACGTGGGATGGGAATACTCCTAATTACCACGTAAAGAAGAAAAATATTTTATTACAAGACCATAACGGGGCCGAAGTATCATTTGTAACACCAGTTGTTAAAGCAATGTCCGCAAATATCAATCAAGGAGGCGTTCAAACATCTTATGGTAAATCTCAACATATTCTTAATATATCAAAACAATTACCCCTGTCATGGAATCTCGGTGATAATTCACTTCCATATGCACCTGGGGACCCTAACTATTTCGAAAATTTAGAAAAAATAGTTATTAATTGCATGCGTGTTGCATTTGATGACCCAAACCTATTTGAAAAAGCAACTGAAGATGCATGGGATTGCGTTAATATCGAAGCTTATGAACATCCGGAAGAAATGGCATTTAAAATATTCCTTTCTAAAGCCAACCTACCGTTTAACAAGAATGTATGGACCATTAAAAAAAATACCACAAAAGGTAAAGATACGAAACAATTTATCACAACAGTTGATATCGCGAATGTAGAACACACCGGACGTTTTGACATTGATAAAAACGCTTTACTTAGTGCAAGTATACGACTATGGCCTTATTACATGTCTGAAAAAACTTATGGTGTTTCGGCATCATTTAGCGATGCCGGAGTGAAAATATTCCATAAAGGTGGACATGTAACACCGCGACGTACATGGTCTATTACACATACTTGTATCGTTAAAGCACCACCCAATGTATACATTTATGACATAAGGGGCGGTACATTTGCAATCAAAACGCCAGTTGGAACTTATAATCAACCGAATATATTTTCTTTAACGAGCGAGAACAATGAAAAGTGGTTAGATGATTTATCAAATTTGTGTGCTCATTTTGATACGAATGGGATACAATGCGTGTACACTAGTAGTGATAATGTTCACACGCTTTCCAACATAAAAGGAAATGGAATGGTATATGGCCAACGTTATATATTGACATTGAAGTGTATTGTTGTAGAAAATGTAGTACAATGGGAAATTATAAATAAATTTAAAATCTAATTAAAACCTTTAGTAATTGTTTCAAAAAATTTCTCTCCGTCTATATCGTGATGGTCTTCTAATATTTTTAAACAATATGCATTTACACCGTCGGAAATATATTCAAAATGTTCCAACGCGTGTTGTATATGACACCAACGGGAGGTCTCGTGTGCTGCTGCTAGCTCTGGTATCTCCTCTATAACATATTTCGCAATAGTTTCCTTTTCTTCTGCCGGCAAGCTATTCAAATGAAACATAGTCAATACATGTTTAGTTAAATCATTTATTGGAGTTGTTAGTATAGTATCTTTTTGTAAATGTGGGTGTTCTGGTACGTATTCTTCTTCAGACATTTAATATTATTATATATGGTTTTATAGTATAAGATATTATAAATATATTATTTAGGTAACTTTCCAGCTTTTTGTAAAGTTTTTCTGTTTATCTGGGCGCAGCCTGTAGTCTTCTCAACCCCTTTTATCGCCGCCAAAAATCCATTGGGGTTTTTTTTGACTTTACCAATTGGCCACGCTTTATACAAAGCAACCCATGCCGTTACAATTTCTTTGTCAATTTTATTTATAGATTTTAATTTCATGCCTCCCCATTTCCTACACTTATCTCCTTCACTGTGTTCAAACTCCATTTCCTCATCAGAAAAATGTTCAGAAGCTGAGGAAAGTTCTTCTACGTGCATGAAATTTACAGGACTTAATTTCATTGATTCAGGGAGGGAATTGTATAGTTCTGTTTCTTCTCTAATCTGAACTAACATAGGGTGCTGTGGTAGATATTCTTCACTGTCATGTTTGTACATATTAGATAGTGGTAAATGCTAAATATAGTATAAAAAATTTGTTATGGAAATTATTTTAATTCGATTCCTGCCGCTTCACGCTTCTCCTTCGGTACTTTTTTAATTAGTTTGTCCACGGCCGTCTTCCTTATACCACATTTTTTTGCCGACTTCAAATTATCAAATGCTTTTTTCTCTGCTTTGGCATGCCTTTTTCTATATGCAGCGTCATATTGGTCACTTGCACTCTTTCTAAGATGATAATACTTCCACCACTTTATCACCTCTTCATCAGATGGTTTTTTACAATTTCCACCCACCAACGAGCCATGCCACGATGGCGGTATTTCATGACTCCTCTTCTTCTTCTTTTTTCCAGCCGACTCTTCAAACTCTCTTAATAGTGGGTGCATAGGCTTTAAACCATCATATCCGCGTTCTGCTTCTTGTGCGGCGAATCCCTCTTTAGCTTGTCTTATCCTTTCCTTAATTCCCAGTTCTTTAAATGCTGCTAAAGCCTCTTTCTCCGTCATATAACAACCATATTTTTTCTTCAATACGTTATATTCCTCTTTATTCTCTGGGTTATTTCTATAATGTAAATAGAATGCTTTAATTGCTTCATCGGATGCTTTTTTCCCACACTTAGATGGACCAAACATTCCAGCGGATGGTTCAAACAACATAGGATGTTGTGGTTGGTAATCCTCATATTGAAGTTTGTACATATTGTATAGTTGTAAATGCTAAATATAGTATTAAAAAATTGTTATTAATCACGAATATATAATATCAATACTTAAATCCGCCGGTGGCGCCGCCAGACTTATTTCCCTTTCTTCTACGCTCTTTCGCCCGTTCCGACGAAACTAATGCCCGGCCGAATTGGTTAATTTCCCGTCGCTGTTTAATAATTATTCGTTCTTTATCGATAACTTCACTGTTCAAAAACTCCACTTCTTTAGTAAGACTATCAAGTTGAGCTACAACCTGTGGTTTATCTTCCAGAATCCATTCGTTCGCGATTTCCAAATACTCCCTAACTTTATCAGTAGCACCGGCGCTTTGGATAGTTGTGCATTTTAGCGCCAATTTACGGTTGTGTTTTTTCAGCATACTATTTTCAATTATGAGCATTCTATTGTTACTCTCACAAGCTTTCACCGCTTCAGCTACTTGTGTGCTGGTTTTCGTTAACAACTCATTATATTCATCTACCAGTTTATCGTACGCCCGTTTAAGCTCTTCTTTTTCCTGTTCACAGTTCCACCGCCCTTCCCTCACTTCGTTTATGTCGCGCGTGTAAGACATTTGTATTTAAATCCATCCACTTATAGTGTAGAATATTACAGTATATACGATGCGGTTTACATTGCAAATGATTATATTTGCTGTGGACCCTGGAGTTAAAAATATGGGATATGCGTGCTACGACACCGATAGACGCGCGTTTATTACCTTTGGAAAGTATGATATGCAAACCGGAGTAAAATCTAGAGAGAAGACTAAGTATGCGTTGTTAACGAAGCGTTTTTGCGACGAGATGGCTGATTATCTAAAGAAGGCAGACGTTGTACTTATTGAGGCTCAAATGCAAGCTAAGATGAAGATGATTCAGACGGCAATGCAATGTTTCTATTGGGAGAAGAGTCACGTTATCGGCCCATTGGCTGTCCGTAAGTTTTTCGGAATCTCAATGAGTAATTATGCTAAGAACAAACGTACGTCGGTGGAACTGTCTGTTAAATTAATTCACACGTTGAATGAGAAGAAGTTGATGCGGTCATTTGATAAGAAGGATGACGTTGCGGACGCTATTATATTGGCCAGATATTGGGACTACAAGGAGAGAGGTGAAACGTGGAGCGGGCCAAACATGGCATTGAGAGAGCCAGTTAAGAAAAGCAAAAAACGTAAATTAGCCCCAGCCCGGCGACCGGCAAAGAAGAAGAAATAGTATAAATATACCCATATTAGAATAAATGGGTGCTTTCATGGCCATATATTATTGGAACACTGCTGGCGGTGGCCTACCGCATCATAGTGTAGGAAATAGCGTACAACTTGAGGTCCCATCTCAAATACCTTGTCAAGAATTAAATGAATTAGTTATATGTGATTTAATAGAAGAAGAAGAAGTACAGCCTAATAGTGATATATTATATGATGGTTGGAAATGATAAATATTTATCTTAATATTGTTAACGTTATTGCTTTAGTTTTACTCTCTTGTTTAAATTTCGAAATCATCTCAAATGTTTCGTCTACTGTTGTTGGGCATTTCTCCCCATTGATGGTCCTGATGATATCATTTTTTCTCAAGCCCTGTTCGAACGCTTTACCGTCTAGGTCTGGTTCAACTAATATGAACTTCTTATCTATTATTATGTCCATATCCCACGATGAGTCCTTTGGTAGGAATATTTTATGTGACAATTTTCCTCTTAACTCCGCGTACATTGTAACGGCTTCTTCCCTCGTCGTGTTGACCCCTCTTGATACTTCTATGCTTGAAGCGCTGGGAATTTCAACACCGATGACACTTTCGTACCCTGGCCATTCTTCTGATATTGCGGTGGCATATCTGTGGATGGTAGACATTGTGACTTTTCTTGTGACTCTCGCTGTTTCCTTAACTGGTGCTCTTGTTCCATCAACCTTTGCTGCTATTTTTCTTCTCTTTAAGCGTCTGGCGTAGTTGGGTATGTATGTGTCACCGTCTTGTAGTTCTTGTGCCGCTAATGATACCTTCGATAGGGAGAAAGTTGTAGACTGGTTGATTTTCTGTTCCCATGATAGTATTGCGTACCATACGAAGACGGCTGCTATTTGCCAGGCGCCCATTTTGTTCTTAAGTCCTTCCCATCTTCCCTGTCTGAAGAGCCAGTCCGCGTAAGCCTCGTATCTATTCCAGGCCCATTTCCTGATATGTCCAAATGAATCCCCGGTATCAATTTTTATATGTTCGCAAATTGAACCTATCATCGTACTGATTTTTGCTATGCATTTGGACTTGTAGTCCACGTTTATCCTTGCTAGGATATTCCTTCCACGTTTTTTGGTTGCCGCTGCCCAATTTTCTCCCAATTTCATACCCTGTGGGGCGTGGTGGAATCCTACCTGTACGCCTTCTTCGTTCATCCTTAATTGAGGAACAAGTTGTATGTTGGAGTGTTTGTATTGCATCCCACAGTAAGGGCAGACATGGAAACTGTTTTGTGTTACTACGTGTTCGTAGTGTGGCCGGCCACAACCCGTACATGATGGATTTCTGTATGTTCCGAATACTAATTGTAATGAGCCAGTGCCCTTTCCTAGCCATTCCGATTTATACATGTGTGTACGGCCTGTTTTCTTGTCTTCCAGTTCCATTTTTTGCTGCCATACTTTTGCGGATTGCAATTCTTTAATGAGTTGTTCCTTTTTCATGAAGCGTGTGTCCCATACTGCTGGGCGGTCTTCTTCCTTAACGCGGAAAGTTGCTTGTACGTTGTATATGACTGTATTTGTTCTCATCCAGCCGAATTCTTCAACTGGTCGTTTCTTACGGTGTGTTCTGAAGAAGAATCGTAGTCCTTCCTTACCGTCTTCACCGTATTTACCAATCAATGATATCAGGCGGGTCAGGGATTCCGAATTAGGTATCCAGGCATTTTCAGCGTTGTATCCCAGAGAGGACATAGCGGAATATTTTACATTCCGTGCTATTACAGCTGCTCCTGCCGTGGCGTCGTTCCAATTGCGTGTACCGTAGTCTAGTATTGATGTCATGGTTGTTTGTTCGGTGTCTTATTGATGTATTACTATTATCTTGTAGAATATTCTTAGAGAATTCTAGTGGTTCGAATCGTCTGAATATTTTTTTTGCTGTGCTGTGTTGTTGTTATATGATTAATGCTGTGTAGTGTCACTCTGATGTTTTACCAACTGAGCTAGGTGAACGGATATACGAATATGTCAGAACACTTGTTAGTAAAAGGTAACATTCTGATATATATACCCCACACTTTTTTTAAAATCTCACCGCTAATGCTATTACGGCCTACACTGTTGAGAAGAGCGTAATACTGTGTGCCTGTAGTTGTAGAGGAAGAGTAGAAGAAATTTCTCAGGAAGAATAGTTTAGAATAATTTATTTTAATTTTCTCTTGTTGAACCTCTTCTTCAACTGACGCATGGTTTCCTTTACCCACTTTTTCACCTCTTTGTCCGCATTGTCTCCCTTGTTCTTTTCCTTGCGCTTGATAAGCTTCAAGCATGAAATAAGTTTTGTTTCGCGCGCCATCGTCCACTTTATGTCCTTGTCCGTGTAAATGTCCTTGAGAATCTTACGAAGCGCTTTCTTACCGTTGCCCTTTATCCAGTGCTTCTCCATTGCTTTACGGTAAAGACGGCACAACTTCCATTGTTTACTACGTTTTTTCTTAACTGGTTGGCGTACATATTGTGTGCCAAAACTGCGGAATGTTTTTACCTCTGATGGATTTATTATCCATGGTTCATCGCTATCCGATGGTATAGGTGTGCTACTAGGTGCGTAGGTTGGCGCTCTAGGTTCGTATTTGATGTCAGTCATGGTTAATTTTAGGGTTTTTGGTTAGATATACAGAGTAATGGTTATTATTTGTTATAATATATAGGTTATGTAATAAGTTATCAGAATATTCTTAGAGAATTCTTACACCTTTTCACTGGTGTCATCATCTTCTAAATAATCTTTATACATGTTGATAATGGTTTTAGCATAGGCAGCTGAAGCCCCCCTTAATGATTTTCTCCACTCTTTACTTTCATTTGTCAATGGCTGTGCTGTAGCCTTTAAATTATTCGTTGACCTTTCTATATCTTTAGCCCAGTTGGGATGTTTTTTAAGCATATCCGCTGTAATTTTAAATGCATTTTGTGCGAACAATCTCCATTGTGGCAATTCATTCCATGGTATATCCGACGATTCTAATAATCTATTAGAATTGCCCCAATGTTTAATAATATCGTCCATTGGTATAGAATCGGACAGTTTTCTAATGCTATGTAATGCTAGATGCGCTTCTGTAATTGCTTTATTTAATTTTCCAGATTTCAAAGACGTTGAGAGTGTAGCGGCAGGTTCTTTAATACTATTGAATCCGGTCACTATACCTATAACAGCACCAGCGCCCACAAAAACCAAAAGTAATACAACACACAGTCCCATTTGAAACATCTTAACGTGTTTCTTAGATGCATGTATAACAATTGATTGGGGTTCTTCCGGGTCAAAAACGTCACTGCCACCGGTTTCTTGCAGTGTCATGGGTTTCATATTTAATGATGGATGTAAAGGACCAGAACGCTTATTCTTCATTTTGGTAAATAATCATATCCCTTTATACTTATGAATCCGTTAATTGGTTGTATGGTATATATACAGAATTAATAATTGAATATGTAATGAATATAAAACATAATAGATATGTATTATTCGTTGGACCAATCATATGGGCACTTGTAGCCATGTCTGCTCCTAAAACCATAGAAGCTGGCATATACACCATATGGTTTGTCATGGCAACTGTATATGATATATGTGAAATATCTCATAATAAAATATATTCTTATTCACCACATCGCGTGGGCGAATGGCGTCAGTATGCGCTATTGGAAGCTATATTAACATGCTGGTGTACTGCTATGGGGTTCCCAGCCCTTTCAGTATTGGGAATACTACTGGTTAAGATACTAAAAAACCCTACTAAAATAGGTGTTATATTAGGAGGTATATGGGCCTTTTATTATATATCTTTTATATGGGTTGATTGGGCGTGGGTATTTGGTTGTCATCCTAAATGGTTTGGTATTATCATACCAACATGGGCTTTTGTTCACTATGGCATGTTAGTGGAGATTGAATCTTTCGGTGAAGAACGTTTAAATGCCCTCAAACAATATCAAATGACCTGGTTTTTGAGATTTATAGAACAAATACTACTGTCGTCTCTTCGTTGGTTTACATGGTGTGAATGCGTTTTTCCTTATAGACAGCGCCATGATATATGGTTTTACGGGTTCGCTATGACTATATTTTGTATGTGGATAGTAAATCATAAACGGCCACAAAAACTTCTGAAATTTACTCGCAAATTTAACCAGTTCCACATGCCAGCTCCGGACGAAGAAACCGCTGGTTTATGCAATGTATGTAAAGATAGGCAATTTGCAATGGACGTTGAACAGGGTATTGCAGAAGGCGGGTTTACACTATTTGAAAAAGAACACCGTATGCGATTGTAAATGGATTAAAAATAACTTAACTTTTGTCTATATATTATATATACATCTAATTAGTAATGCGATGCTTGGCCTCCTTGTTATATTCGGTGGCTACGCTCTATTTCTTCTGGTCATCTGGTGTATTGGCGACGGGCAGTGCGACGGTTACGAAGATTAGCTGGACACTATCCAAACCTCCCGCTGCTCTCTTCCGATGGGAAACCTCACAATCAGACCCAACATATACATTAGCTTCGTTATCAGATGGTCCCTATGTATTACAAGCCATAGCTACAGATGCCGGTGGGACATCTACACATTCTGGTGTGATTACAGGTAATATAACAGACGTTGCACAGACTATACAAGTTATTCTAAACCCACTCATCCAGGCAGACTCTACTATGTTTCAACAACCGTCCTATATTAAATGGGTCAAAACGAATTCAACAACTGTCTATCCTGGTGACACAATAGAAATAACAATGAAAGGAGCATCCAACCCCCCAGATTCTGACATGCAATTTAGTATTAATTCACAGGTAGTATGTACAAGTGTCGACGAATGCGTAGTTGAACATGTAATACCATCCAGCGCTACTGACCCCTATACACTACAATTAGCTGTAGTCGGTATGGGATATTCTATACCCATGCAATTCATGGTTAAAGATTTCGTTCCTGTAGAGTTTAGAGCAGTATTCAATGTTCCGCCTGTCATAGACCAATTGGAATCTGCTATCAGTATGTTGCACCAGATAGGAACTAGCACTACAGTTACAGCGAAGTTCACCGACCCAGAGGGTTCCAATGTTAAATATACATGGACCACCGAAGCTATACAAGGTTCATGTCCTATTACAGAACTTACTGGCACACTTACAGATACAGCCGCCAGTGGTTCCACCGTCTCTGTTGTTTTTACTCCCACAACATTAGGCAATAAATGTATAGTTAAAATTCGTTGCGAAGATACGCAGGGGGCCGTATCATTGGGTGAAGTATACATATACGTTGACAATGTACCGATATATTTTCCACCTTATGTTGTATCAAAATTACAATCGAGTCAAACAGCAGCAATAGGAGATAAAATACGCTTTAGTTTGGAGATGTGTGAACCACAAGAACAAATGGTTACCGTAGCGTGGACGTCTGACTGTGGCACACTAGACCATGCCGCGGATACTATCACTAGTTCACCAGATTGTCATTGGTTATACAACGATATCTCACTGACTTCTGTACCATGTAATGTAGTATGGACTGCTACCGATTCGGATGCTTCAGTATCTACTGGCAAATTTAGAATAATATCAGAAGCAGGGAGACGTTTAGACGTTAAAAAAGTTCCCCGTGTGTATGTTACAACAACTAATACAAAGCTTACAACTACTATGGATTGGGATTATCTGCTTGAAAATAAAGCAGAAACTTCTACCGTTCCTATAAAACAGGGTCTTACCGGCGAAGGTATTGGTTTGGTAGTAGTATGTTCTGTATTGTTGTTAGGTTTAATAATATTTTTTGTGGCATATAAAATGAGAAAGGTAGAATGTGTCATACCTGAGAAGAAGCCCAACGTTGATAAGAAAGAAGTTGAGGCTGATATAGAAATGCCTCATGTAAATAAAATGAACACTATAACTAGAATTAAAGGAATAAATCGTGGTAGAGGAGGTATGCGAACAGGTTCTCCGCGTAATATAGATGCACCAATGGTGCAAAAAGAAGAAGAAGTGGATATAACACCAGCTATGATTGCTAAAGGTTCACGGCGTCAGATGAGAATTAAACGCCATGAAAAAGAAAAAAGACATAGTAACGTCCAATTGATGAAGAATGATATGTTACCAATGGGTGGACACAACATGCATTTAGACCATCCAACAGGAAAGCGCCAGGTCGATGATTGGACTACACGTATAAATCATCACCGCACTATAAATAGACATCCCAATACTGGTACTCGTCGAAATTTCAATGGAAACCCAACCCTTGCCCAAAAAACGAAAGATTAATTACAAACTTAATGTATGGGATACTATAAGCACTGTGGTATCCACAATTTCTCCTGTAAATGTAAAAATACAAAACTATCGCGAAGTTTTAGAACAGATATCTAAGGTAACCAGACGCGATGAATTGGATGATTTGTGTAATGACGGTGACAAATGGAATACAAGTTACCATTGGAAAATGTATTCTAAAGAAGAAATAGTAGATTATGTAACAATGTGGTGGGATAATTTTAGAATTAGGTTTAACGACTGGCAAAAAGCAAACAAAGAAAAAAAGAAAAATGACGACGAAGAAGAAAAACGGTTGACTTCTATATTTAAAACGTTGATGACAGAATTACGTAGGTGGAAACGTTTAATACGATGTAACGATACTGACTTAGATGCCATAGAAAAGAAAACTGTCAAGTGGATAAATAAGTTTGTAGAAAAATGGGAAGAAGCAAATAATCAGTACATACATCTTGAACGAAGATTCATCAGCATATGGAACGCATATGTTAGCAATCGGATGGCTATTGTTCAAGGTTCAGATGATAACCCAGCGACGTATAAAGGCAAAGTTACAAAAAATAACTAGCGGAATGGAAGACCCTATATATGCAATTGCCAGAAAGCGTAAACGTGAATGGCAGGCCATTGCACAGCAGGTAAAAACGGTAGAAACGCCTACTGACAAAAAAGATGTTATAGTTAAACCATATAATTTACGTAGTGCTCCAACGTTTCGTATTCTCTCTTCTCGTATGGCAGACGGAGATTTTCACGAACATCAAGTTGCTGCTTATTGTGGCTTACATGCGATACACAATCTCATACGTGGCTCCGAATGGCCTACTATTGAAGATATGAACACAGCTGCCGAAGAATGTGCAAAAGAATCGGGTGATGCAGTTTATAATCATAAATCTTTCAGTGGGTTTTGGTCTATGGATACCGTTAGACGTGTATTAAAAAAAGGTGGATATGAAGTAAAGTGTGGCGTTATTACTAAAACAATCGAGGGACAAATTAAATATTACTGGAACATCCCTACAATGTATAATTTATTATCCAACGATAGTGTTTTAGGTTTTATTATACACCAACCACAACATTATACCGCCTTGAGGAAGCAGCGTGATAAAAAAGATTGGCAGTATTCTAATTCCTATAATAAAGAATCTGGATTCATGAACCCACATGAATTTTGTAAGCAAGCTCTTGAAGGTGTATGGAACATTTATCTCGTCTCTAAAAATTAACATACATATGTAATTATATTTTAAAACTTAACCATGTATAATTTTAACCTTTCAATCCAAAAAAAAAATATAGGTCTGAACAAGACTATATACCCAGCCATTTTTAGAATATCACAATGCAACTAGAAAAAAGAAATGGGGACTTTGTTACGGCTTCTCAAGCCAATATAACCTCTTATATAAAAAACTTAG